>Ga0302250_1000171_pt1 | contig 81569 bp, 49 predicted proteins | sample AAG_RA_Asp_MG_FD_193536 | JGI IMG/M metagenome (GOLD analysis project Ga0302250, IMG submission 193536) | Enriched activated sludge microbial communities from anaerobic digester in WTTP, New Holstein, Wisconsin, United States - AAG_RA_Asp | ecosystem: Engineered > Bioreactor > Anaerobic >... | reverse complement strand
TTTTTGCAGGGCGGCCTACAAGCCGGAGAATGGCCCAGATTCTTGTCTGGTTGGGCTATCTTCCTGTCATGATACACTAAATTTCAACGCTGCGACTTTTTCAGGATCCCCTAAATAAATGAGTTGAATGGACCGCCATTTCCGGCTTCAAACGCACGCCATCCAGCCCAGGGGCGAAAAATCGACTCTCCGCACGAATTGGGCCTGATTGTTGCTTAAAAGTGGGCGATGAGCGGGGGCCAATTCTAACGCAGCTTTGGTCAGGCATTGCTATATCCATGTAATTCAATAAATTGTATGCTTCGGAGCATTCCTTATGCCTCTGCGCTTGAAGAGACGAATTGACTCACTGTATCACACCTGTTTAAAAAAGAGACTGCTGGTCCCGCTCCTGCTGCTGTTTCTGCCCGGGCTCGGAGCTGCGCAGACCATCAGGTTCACGGATGTGACCTCGACGATGAAGGTCCCCGGCTGGGTGGTCAACGGGGTCAGCGTCTTCGGCCATGGCAGCATTTGGGCCGACATCTCGGGCGATTCCCTGCCCGATCTCTATATCGCCAGCGCCGTCCGTTTCGCCAACCGCAAGGTTCCCGAGACCCTCTATATCAGCCATGCCGGCGCCCCCTACACCGAGGAGGACGGCGCCCGCGGCGTGACCGACAGCTATGGACTGACCGGATCCCACGGTGTGATCTTTGCCGATTATGACAATGACGGCGATCTGGATATCTTTAATGCCACCACCGATGACCGCGTCCGTCTCTACCGCAACCGGGGGGACGGCACCTTTGAAAATTATACCACCGCCGCCACCCTGCTCTCGACACGCGTCACCTACGACACCTATGGCGAGATGGGCTATGGTACCCGCGCCCTGGTTGCCTTCGATGCCGAAAATGACGGGGACATCGACCTCTATGGTACCAACTGGGGGCCGGTCGAGGATGTTAACGGCAATCCCTGGACGGTGCCGCCCCAGCCCAACGAACTTTTTATCAACAACGGCAACGGCACCTACACCAACGCCGGTGATCGCGGCTGCACTCCGGTCAATCCCAGCAATGAGGGAACCCAGGGGGTGAACGCGATCGACATCGATGAAGACGGTGATGTCGACATTTTCGTTTGCCATCGCAATTATACTTACCTAGGGGTCGACGCCTTCGGCCAACCCCTCTGGGGACGCGGGCCAACCCCGGCCCCCAATGACCTCTTCATCAACGACGGCAATGGCAATTTCACCGAGGCGAACATCCGCGAGCGCGGCATGTTCTCCGAGAGCAACGACATCAACGGTACCACCTTCGCCGATTATGACAACGATGGCGACCTCGATGCCTTCGTCGTCTATGTCGATGAGGCCCGGCCCAATATCCGCGTCCTGCAGAACGACGGCAAGGGCTATTTCAAGAATGTCAGTACGGATGTGGTCATCGAACAGTGGGGCTTCACATCTTTCATTTTTGACATGGATAATGACGGGGATCTCGACATCTTCGCCCCGCGTACCCGCGACAAGGGGCGGATCTACCTGAACGACGGTACCGGCAAGTACGCCCTGCAGGGCAACAGCGGCGTCGAGATTGCGATGTATGACCCCCGCGGGGGTTCGATCGCCGATATGGATAACGACGGCGATCTCGACATCTACTATGTCGACGCCAACAAGGACACCAATGCGGCCTACAGCAACCGCATGTTTCGCAACGATACACCCTCCTCCAACCGCTGGCTTAAAATCTGGGGGCGCGGCCCCGGGGGCGATCTCGGCGCCATCGGCACCAAGATCTGGCTCTTCGAAAAGGGCCACATGGATGATATGGAACATCTGGTCGGTTACAAACAGATCATCACCGGCTATGGCTATCTGGCCCAGGATGATATCGTCCAGCATTTTGGTGTCGCCATGCGTGATTCCGTCGATGTCAGGATCCGGATGCTGGACGGGACCACACTCAGGAGCCGTCTCGGGACCAACCGCAGGTTTTATTTCAGCAAGCCGGCCTCGATCACGGTGCTCGACGGCGACAACCAGAGCGGGATGGCGGGGCTGCCCCTGAATCAGCCCCTGGTCGTGGAGGTCAGAGATGCCCAGGGCAAGGCGGTTGCCGGTGCGCCGGTGACCTTTACGGCACAGGGTGGTGAGGGCAGTTTCGCCCCCGCCGGGACGGTCCATACTGACGGGCGCGGCATCGCCCGGGTTGTTTTCACCGCCGGCAACACGGCGGGGGGGCGGGCGATCACGGCGTCGACCGGGGCTGAGAGCGCTCTTTTTTCCCTCACGGTGATCAATACCGGCCCGGCCGCTCTGACCCTGCTCTCGGGCAGCGGCCAATCCGCCTACACCGGCCAGATTCTGGCCGACTCCATCCGGGTGCGCGTGACCAGCAGTCTGGGGGCGCCCCAGAGCGGCCATCCCGTGCAGTTCCTTATCTCTGCCGGGGATGGACGGCTTAAGCCTGGAGATGGTGCCGCCGTGGAACGCCTCACCAATAGCGACGGCATCGCTGCGGTCGCCTGGCAGCTCGGTCCGGTCCCACTGTCAACCCAGAGCCTGCGCATAACCTCTTCGGCCAATGGTCAGTCCCTTTCCGGCTCTCCGCTCGAGATCCAGGCGACGGCGCTGGAGCGCATCGTTGTGGCCGGCCGGCCACGCAATTTGCTCTACGTCAGCGGCAACAATCAGTCCGGCACCGCCGACGGGCTGCTGGAGGCCCCCCTCGTCGTCCAGCTGGTCGACAGCGTCAGTAATCCCTGTCCCTTTTACGATCTTTTATTTCAGGTCACGGCCGGCGGCGGCACCCTCGACGGGGCGCAGCAGCAGAGCGTCCAGACCGATGAGGAGGGGCGGGCCTCTGTCCATCTTCGACTGGGGACGCAGGCGGGCACGGCCAACAACCACGTCAGCGTGCAGTACAGCGGACTGGACCGGGTGATCTATTTCACTGCCTCAACGGGTGCGGCACAGCCCGCCCTGCTGCTCAAGCTGGATGGCGATCTGCAGAGCGGTGCGCCGGGCTATACCCTCTCCCGCCTGTTGCAGGTGCGGATTGCGGATGACTATGGCAATGGCGTGCCGGGCCACCCGGTCACCTTTGCGATCGCCGGAGCAGGCGGCTGGATCAACGACCAGAAGAGTGTGACCCTTTCGAGCGACAGCGCGGGGATTGCCCAGGCGCTCTTCAAGCTTGGGGATAACCCGGGCGTCTACACAGTCGCCGTCACCTCCTTTGGGGAGGGGACTGCTCTGGCGGGTTCGCCGCTCCTCTTCTCGGCCACAGCGGTCTCCGATCCCGCCATGCTGCAGCGTGTCTCGCCCGACAGCAGTTCGGGTCTGGCGGGCCAGCCTCTGGATGCCCCCCTGCGCGTGCGGGTGACCGACCTCAGCGGCTATGCCGTGCCCAACCATCCGGTGACCTTCTGGGTGCGGCGCGGCGGCGGCCATCTGGAAGGACAGCCTGAGGTCACCAGGATCAGCGATGCCAACGGGGTGGTGGCGGTCACGGCCACCCTGGGCTCCGCCTATGGCATCGCCAACAATGTCTTTGAGGCCCAGTCCTTTCAGGGCAGCGGAGTCCATCTCTCCGGCTCCCCGGTCAGGTTTTACGTGAGCGCCCGCAAGAGCCTCGCCCACAAGATGGATGGTGTCAGCGGCGGCGGCGCCAGCGCCCAGGCCGGCGAGGTGCTACCGTTTCCCCTGGCGGTGAAAATTGTCGACAAGGCGGGGCAGGCTGTGGCCGGCCAGGAGGTGCTCTTCAAGGTGGTCAAGGGCTCAGGAAAGCTGGGGGTGGGAGCGCTCTCCTCCGCCACGGTGCAGAGCAATGCCGCCGGCATCGCCCAGATCAGCTTCCGGCTCGGGGTGGAGCTGGGCAGCCAGACCCATATCGTGCAGGCCAGCGCCAACGACGGGGTTTCGGCCCTGGTCAATTCGCCGCTCACCATGGCCATCAGCGCCCCTTACGGGCAGCCCGACACCAGTGCCTCGACGGTGACGATCACCAGCCCGGTCACGGCTGACGGGGTCGCTGAATGTGCTGTGCGCGTCCGCCTGGTCGATGGTGCGGGGAATGGTGTTCCCGGAGAGCGGGTCACCCTGCTGGTCAGCGGCGACGGCAACCGCATCGCCCAGCCCGAGGCGGCTACGGACGGCGCGGGCGAGACCGAGGGCTATGTGAGCTCGACGGTCGCCGGCATCAAAACGATCAGAATCTATATCTCCAGCAAGGAGAGATATCTCGGCATGGCCCCGGTTGTGCAGTTCAAGGCGGGCACTCCCCAGCGCATCAGCGCGGTGGATGGCGATTTCCAGACCGGCTACATCCAGTCGGCCCTCGAAAAGCCTGTAGTGGTGCGGCTGGAGGATTTTTACGGCAATCCGGTCGCCGGCGCTGAGCTGAACTTCACGCCGGCCGTGGGCAGCGGCGAGGTTTCACCCGGGCAGACGATAATGACCGATCAGGCCGGGCGCGCGCAGGCGACCTGGATCCTCGGCTCCAGCGTCGGCGAACAAAAGCTCGATGTGCGCGCCGCCGGCACTGCAGTCCTGCGCACCATCACCGCCACCGCCCTTTTGCCCCAGCAGATAAAGCTTGAAAAGTCGGGGGGGGATAACCAGTTCGCGGCTCCGGGCACCCTTTTTCCGGACAGCCTCACTGTACGGGTGGTGGATGATCATGGCGCCCCCATTTTCGGGGTGGGGATCACTTTCGCCGTACTCCAGGGTTCAGCCAGCCTGGGCACCACCAGCGCCGTGCTCAGCGACCGTTACGGCCTGGCGCGAATGCGCGTCGCGGCGGGTACTGAGCCCGGTGTGGTCAGAATCCGCGCACTGGCGGGTTCAGGCGACCCGGTCGACTTTACACTCTCGGTATCCCGTTCGATCCCGGCGCTGATTACCCGGATTTACGGCGACAGCCTCTCAGACGAGGCCGGCAAGAGCCTTTATCCGCTCATGGTGCAGGTTACCGACCTGGCGGGCAATCCCGTCGCCAATGTCCCTGTCCATTTCGAAACCCTGACTGGCGGGGCCGCGATCGTCGAGCCACAGCCCCTCTATACTGACAATGACGGCCAGGCGGCGGCGACGCTTCGCCTCGGCACCACGGCCGGGGTCTATCTCTGTCAGGCCAGCAGCAGCCATGTCAACGGCTCGCCGGTCGCCTTTACCCTCTTCGCCACTCCCGGTGCAGCGGCCGAAATGGTGGTCCACGAAGGCGATCAGCAGCCCGCCCGCGCCCTCAAGACTCTGCCCGCCCCGATCAAGGTGCGCCTCACCGATCGCTTTGGCAACGGCGTCCCGGGCCAGACCGTCCAGTTCGCCCCCCTCGCCGGCGGCGGCTCGGTCGCCCCGGCAGTCGTGATCACCGACGGAGCGGGCATCGCAGCGGCCAGTTGGACCCTGGGCGCAGGCGGCACCCAGACCCTGCAGGCCAGATCCCCATCCCTGCCCGGCAAGGAGGCGCTCTTCTCAGCCCTCTTGATCGAGAATCTCGGGCCGGTCATCTACGCCGTCGACGACACCACCGTGCTGGAGACCATCAATCTGGTTTTCGAGGTCAGGGCGGTCGATCCGGACGGCGGAGCGGTCACTCTTTCCGTTGAGAATCTGCCGGCCGGCGCCACCTTCGATCCCGTCAACAGCAGGCTCTTCATCTGGCGGCCAGGACATGATCAACAGGGGCGCCATATCATCCGTTTCACGGCGAGGGACGAAAACGGGGGGGTGACCAGCAAGACCACCACGGTCCGGGTCCAGAACCTCAACCGGCCCCCGGTGATCTATGCCTATCAGCCCGAGTCCTTTTACGTCCAGGCCCCGGCCTTCAAGCCCGCGACTTTCAGCGTGCAGTCTTCCGATCAGGACGGGGATGCCCTGACCTGCCGCTGGCGGCTCAACGGGCGGCTGGTGGGAGAGGGGGATACCCTGACTATCCTCACCGGCACTGCCCTGCCGGCCCAGTTCACCCTGACTGCGACCGTATACGACCAGAGCGATTCGGTGGCGCAGGCCTGGTCAGTGCAGCAGCCTACGGGCGTCGCCTCCGGTCGGGATGAGGCGTTGCTGCCCACGCGCAGCCGCCTGGTGCAGAATTATCCCAACCCCTTCAATCCCGAGACCACGATCGCATGGGAACTGGCAGCGCCTCAGGAAGTCGAGATCAGAATCTACAATATGTCGGGCCAGGCCGTCCGGACGCTCTACGCCGGCAGGGCTGCGGCCGGCTATCACCGGCTGGTCTGGAACGGCCAGTCGGACAGCGGTGAAACGGTGCCCTCCGGGGTCTATCCCTGCGTGCTGCGCGGCGAGGGCCTGCATCAAATGATCAAGCTGGTATTTCTCAAGTGACGGTTTAACCTTTTCAAGGGTGAGGTTATGTTGAAGCAAAAAGCAACTTTTGTAATCGCAGTTCTGGCGGGAGTATGGAGTCTGGCCTGGGGTCAGCCGAACCATACCCGGGAGCTTTTCCGGTACGATTTGACCACCTCCTCGACTCCGGTCGCCCAGCTCGATAATTTCAGCGGCTCCTTCTCCTCGACCGGATGGCGGCCCACAAGTGCGAATGGCCGGCTCAAGCTCTACCTGGCCGATTACATGCCCTATGAGGGCACTCTCGAGGTGCAGGTCAAGGGGCTCTCCGCAGATGTTGTCACCAAGGACTGGATCCCCTTCTCGATCTGGTCGCGCGGGCGCGGCGCCTTTTACCAGCGCGACGGGGTGAGCTATCCCTCGGAGGGCAGTTATGCCTTCATCAAAACCGATACTTCCAAGGTCTCAGGATCGAGCGTGCAGTTCAAGCTCTTCACCAAATCGCAGTACGATCCGGTGCGGGCGAACCATCAGACCGCCGATGTGCCTGGATACTCCTACAACGCCTCCACGACCTACACCCTCCGTTTCATCTGGAGGCCCGGCACGATCTGGTACCAGGTCTGGGCAGGGGGGAGCAAGCTCGTCGAAGCCTCCACCCCCTGGGTCATGCAGGGCGAGGCTTTCTCCTTCATCTTTCTGGGCAAAAACTATGAATACTCCTCCATGACCGGGGTTACCTACAGCAACCTGGTCCTGAAGGGACCGCAGAAGGCGATTTCGTTCGCGGATGTGACCAGATCCGCCGGCGTAGCCGTCGATACCACTCTCAACGGCCAGGGGGTGAGCTGGGCCGATCTGGACAACGACGGGAAAGAGGATATCTACGCCTCCTATTTCAATCAGGCCAACCGCTACTTCGCCGCGCTTCCGGACAGCGACAAGTTCTCCGAATCGGCCTCGGCCGCCGGGCTTGCTGACACCGGCCCCTCATTTGCGATGGCGAGCGCCGATTTCAACGGCGACGGCCGTCTCGATGCCTTTCTGGCCAATTACGGCGGCTCCGACCGCCTCTTCATCAATCAGGGCGGCTCCTTCAGTGACCAGAGCGGATCCTGGAATATCAATACCGCTACCAGCAGCTCCATCAATCCCCTGGCCTTCGACCTGGAGAATGACGGGGATATCGATCTCTTCGTCGCCAACAACGGGGCGGCCAACGTCCTCTATATCAATCAGAACAACAGCAGCTTCACCCGCGTCGATCTGAGCAGCCTGCCCTTCGGTTCCGGGGCGCGCGCCGCTGCGGGCGACATCAACAAGGACGGCTATGTCGACATCTTTTTCCCCCGCCGCAATGCCGCTGCGGTGCTGCTGATCAACAACAAGGCCGGAGGATTCACCGATCAGGCCTCCGCTTACGGGCTGGATGTCAATACCGATCCGAATGCGCCGACTCTCGCCGACCTCGACAACGACGGCTGGCTCGACCTGCTCCTCTCCGTGGCCAGCGCCGGTGACGCCAAGCCCCAGGTGCTCTATTACCGCAACTCCGGCAGTGGTTCCTTCTCCAAGGCCGGCACCATTTACATCGAATGCTATGGCGCCGTCGTCGGTGACGTCGATAATGACGGCTTTCAGGACCTTTATCTCATCAAGCGCAACCGGTACAGCGCCGAGAGTTCAGATTACGGCTCGCGCCTCTACCGCAACACCTCTTCGCCGGGCAGCATCAGTTTCGCGGAATATACCGGCACCGGCCTGGAGGCCATTTTTCAGGACGGCCGCGGCGGAGCTATGGCCGATTACAACAGCGACGGCAAGATCGATATCTTCGGCACGGCCAAAGGCACCACCGGCTCGAATGGTCTGAATTACGGCCGCAACTTCCTTTTCCGGAACACGACCGCCAGCGAGAACGGCTTTCTCCTGGTCCGCGTGCTCGACAAGAAAAAGCTTCTCGGCTACCTCGGCGCCAAGCTCGAGCTCTTTGAACAGAGCGGCGTCAGCGGCACCCGCCTGGGCTATCGAGAGATCAGTTCGATCCAGGGTTATCAGAGCCAGCCCAGCCGCATGGCCCATTTCGGCATGGGCTCCAACACAGCGGGCGTGCTGCGCGTCACCCTGCCGGACGGACAGGTTCTCACCCGCACCGTCAACAGCAATACCCTGGTCGAGATCGATCCCACCGGCGGGGACGCCGCCTCCTTCATCCTGGTCAAGGGCAACAACCAGACCGGGGTGGCGGGAACGGTGCTCAACGATTCCCTCACGGTGCGGGTCTACGCCAAGGCGGATGAACAGCGCCCTCTGGCGGGCCACAGCGTCACCTTCACGGTCTCCCAGGGCGACGGCACCGTCAACGGCGGCGCTTCGGCCTCCGTCCAGACCGATCTTCATGGCCTGGCGCGAGCGGCCTTCAAGCTGGGGAGGACCGCGGGGGCGGCCAATAACGGCGTCCGGATCACCTCGCTCGACAAGAGCGGCGCCCAGATCATCAATCTCTCAGCCCCCGGAACCCCTGCGGCCCCCATCGAAATCGTCGCCTCGGCCAATCCCGGCCCTGCAGCGAAGATGGTGAAGGTAGGGGGAGAGGGACAGAGCGGCTACCTCAATGAGGTGCTCGCCACCCCGATCAAGGTCAGGGTAACCGATGAGTACGGCAATATCGTCAGCGGTTATACGGTTACCTTTAACGTTGCCACCGGGGGAGGGGGCTTCGGCACGAGCGGCAGCTCACCCATGACCGCCGTCACCGGCCCGGACGGAACGGCATCGGCCAACTGGCGTCTGGGCATGCTCCTCGGCGTGCAGACCCTGCAGGTCTATGGGGCATTCAACACCAGCACACCCGCACTCTTTTCAGCCTCGGCTTCGGAGCCCCTGCGCCGTCTGACCTACGAATCGGGCGACCGTCAGAGCGCCCGGGTGGGCACAACCCCTGATGCCGCGCTCGTTGTCCGCCTGCGCGATTATCAGGGCAACGCCATCGCCGGGGTTGCGGTGCGCTTTGCCGTGATCGCCGGCGGCGGCAAGATCAACGGCCAGACCGCGGTGGATATCAACACCTCCCCTGATGGGCTGGCCTCGGTCAAGCCGAATGTGGGCACAGCGGTGGGAGACACCAACAACGTTTTTCAGGCCACCTCGGTGGGCGCGGCCGGCACAGTCACCTTCAAGATCTCGGCCACGGCCGGGGCGGCGACCAGGCTGGTCGAGACCTCGGGCAACGGCAAGAGCGGCAAGGTTGGGCGCATCCTCACCGCCCCCTTTGTGGTGCGCGTGACCGACGCCAACGCCAATCCGGTCGCCAACCATCCCGTCGATTTCAATGTCATCACCGGGGGCGGCTCGATTAACGGCCAGAATTCGGCCCGCATCGCCACCGACAAGAGCGGATACGCCTCGGCCTGGTACCGGCTGGGGACCGCCACCGGCGCCAACACCGTCACTGCGACGGCCTCCGGTTTGACCGGATCGCCGATCACCTTCACGGCAGTCGCTGAGGCCGGAAGCCCCGCCCTGCTTTACAAGGTCTCGGGCGACAACCAGAAGGGGACCTTCGGCGCGCCCCTCGCGCAGCCACTCATCGTCGCACTGAGCGATTCCTTCAGCAATCCCATCGCCAACCATCCTGTGCAGTTTTTGGTGAGCCGTGGCAACGGCAACGTCAATGGCCTCACCCTGGCCACGATCCAGACCAATCCCACGGGTCAGGCCTCGGTGGTCTTTTCCCTGGGCGATGATGATTACATCAACCAGGTGACGGTATCGGGACAGTATCTCGGCACCGAGATCCCGACCTATCCCTCACCCCTGATCTTTTACGCCACCACGGCCGCGGGAGATGCTGATTCCATCCTTTATGTCAGCGGCAACTACCAGGTGGGCGGAATCAACCAGCCTTTGCCTGAGCCCTTCAAGGTGAAGGTGACCGATGCGTTCGGCGTGCCGGTCTCAGGCCATCCGGTGCTCTTTCAGGCCATCACCCCGGGCACTCACTTCGGCGGGGCTGCGCAGGTCATCCGGAACACGGATGCCTCCGGCATCGCCAGTGCTGTGGGCAGCATCGGTTCAAATTTCGGCAATGAGAATTACAGCTTCGAGGCGCGCGCCGAATTCAATTCGATGCGGCTGAACGGTTCCCCTGTTCAGTTCACCGCCTCGGGCCGGCGCACGACTGCGACCAAGATGGTCTATCTGCATGGCAGCGGCCTGGCCGGCACAGTGGGCCGTTTTCTTGCGGACTCTCTGAGCCTGCGCACCCTCAACGCCTCCGATAAACCGGTGGCCAACCAGCCGGTTAACTTTGAGGTGTACAGCGGCAGCGCGCTTCTCAACGGCGAGTCCAACAGCCTGGCGGCCGTCAGCGATGTTCATGGCATCGCCCGCGTGGCGCTCAAGCTGGGCAGCACCCCCGGCGTCATCAAAATCCGCGCCACGGCCGATGACGGACGGGTCGCCCTCGCAAATTCACCGGTCGATTTCGAGGTCACCGCCCATATCGGGCAGCCCGACGGCATCCGTTCCCAGTTGACAGTGACCACGCCGGTGATCGCCGACGGCAAGGCGGCGGCCACCATCATCGTCACCCTGCACGACGACCAGGGCAATCCGGTCCCGGGCAAGACGGTCGCCCTTTATACCTCGGGCCTGGATGTACATGTCAAGCAGCCGGCCCTGGCCACCGACAGCGGCGGTCAGACCCAGGGGAGCATCACCTCGACCCGTGCGGGCGCTCTCAAGGTCTGGAGCATGGTGGAGAACAGCATTATTCCGCAGGACTCCGCCGAGGTCGTGTTTGTGCCCGGTCCGCCCGCCAGCCCAATCCCCTTCGGTACTGGTCAGATCGCCCTGCGCGGCACGGGACTGCCCTCGCCGGTCGGCCTTTATCTCTATGACGCCAACGACAATCCCGTTCCCGGCATCTGGGTGACCTTCCGCGTCAAGTCGGGCGGCGGATCCATATCACAGGTACAGCCGGTGGCTACGGGCCCCGATGGCAAAGCCCAGGTTAACTGGATTCTCGGCAGCAGGATCGGCGAGCAGTATGTCGCCGCTGTGGTCCCGGAACTGGGCGGCAGGGAGATTGAATTTTACGCCATCGCCAACCCCCCCAATCCCAACAGCATGACCATCGTACGTGGCAACCGTCAGATCGGCCTGGTCAACACCGCGCTTGCTGACTCGTTCGTTGTGGCCATGACCGATTCCAACGCCGCCCCGGCCGAAGGGCTGCCGGTGACCTTCTTCAAGAGCAAGGGCCAGGGGGATTTCCTCAGCCCCAACCCGGTCACCACCGACAAGCGCGGCTATGCCGCGGTGCTCTTCAAGCCGGGTGTTGTCGCCGGCGAATACACGGTGACCGCCTATCATCCCTCCGGGCTGACCGGGGAATTCCAGTTCATTGTCGAGGAGCGGGCGACCGTCTACCTGAGCAAGGTCAAGGATGCCAAACCCGGCGGGAGGCCCAATGAGGAGATGACTCTTCAGGCCCTGGTCAGCGATGCCTACGGCAAGCCCCTCTCCGGCGAATCGCTTCAGTGGGAGATCCTCGAGGGCGGCGGCACCCTGACCACGGCGGCGCAGGTGCAGAGCGACGCCCTGGGACAGGTGAGCGTGACCTGGAGGCTCGGCCTCAAGGGCCGCCAGAGCGTCAAGCTCTCGCCGGTCACCAAGGCGGGCGGAGCCCTTTCCTTCAGCAGCCAGGCGGTCAATGCTGCGCCGGAACTGACCGTGCCCTCCGATCCCTCGGTCCTGGCGGGGACTCCGATCACCTTCAGCATCTCCGCCTTCGATGCCGACGGCGATGCCATCACTTATGGCGCGCGCAGTCTGCCCTCCGGAGCCGCCTTCGACTCGACAGGCAAGCGCAGCTTCACCTGGACGCCGACGCGCGCCCAGGCCGCGGGCAGCCCCTACATGGTGACCTTCATCGCCAGTGATGCCTTCCAGGCGGCGGACACCGCCCGCATCCGCATCACCGTCACAACCCTGAACACCGCTCCGAGCATCGATTCCTTTGAACCGGGGGATACCACCCTGACCCGTGCCTTCGGCCAGTTCATCCCCTTCCAGATCTTTGCGAGTGATGCCGAGAACGATCCCCTGACCTATCACTGGTCGGTCAACGGCATCTTCGGCGGCGATCAGGCCAGTTTCATGTTCTATCCGGACAAGGATCTATTCCCGGAAGAGTGCGTTGTGACCGTCCGCGTATCGGACAACAAGACGACGCGCGAACTGAACTGGCATCTCCATCTCATCATCAGTGCAGTGGAGCTCAACTCCTTGACCGCCTCCGCCCAGAAGGGGGCCGTACTGCTGAGTTGGCGGACCGCCTCCGAGAGCAATCATCTCGGCTTCAACGTGCTGCGCAGCAGCCTCGCCGAGGGCCCCTATGAGACCATCAACGCGGCCCTGATTTCGCCTGCTGCGGAGGGGCGCTACAGCTATCTCGACCGCGGCGCCCGGGCGGGGATGAAGTATTATTACAAGATTCAGGATGTGGATCGCAGCGGGTTGTTGACCCTGCACGGCCCGGTCGCGGCGGAACTGGCCCTTCCGGAACGGGTAGATCTGGCGCAGAACTATCCCAATCCCTTTAATCCGGTGACGACCATCAACTTTGAGCTGCCGGCTGCGGCTGAGGTGGAACTCGCCATCTACGATCTGCAGGGACGGCTGGTCCGCACCCTGGCCCGCGGGGTCAGGGGGGCGGGTGTCCACAGCCTGGTATGGGACGCCCGCGACGAGGCAGGCATGGCGGTGCCCACGGGCATCTACTATTACCGCCTGCGCACCGATAACCATCTCCTGACCAAAAAACTGCTTCTCGCCAAGTGATCGATCATCGGCGCCGGACCTGCTGTCATGCAGGCCCGGCGCCGGCTTGTTTAAGGCACGAATACCGGCGCAAAACACTGCGTCCGATCCGGCCGGATGAAACAATATTCCGCATTCTTCCCCGCTATCTGTACTCTATCTTAATCAAATGAATGGTCTAATTCCAGAGGTCCAATGCACAGCATCTCGATGAACAGGCAGAAATGGCAGCTGGCGACGCTACTGCTGGCGCTGCTCGCAGGTGGAACAACCCAAGCCCAGTCCATCCGCTTCCGGAACGCGACGGCTACTTTCAAGGTCTGGGGGAACAACGACACCAATGGCGCCGCCTGCGTCAGCTGCTTCGGCCACGGTGTCGCCATGGCCGATGCCACCGGCGACGGCCGCCCCGACATCTACATCACCAATGCCGTCCGCTACGCCAACGAGATCGAGGATGGTGACGGCCTCGAGGATAGCTTTTACGCCAACATCGCCGGCCGCTATTTTGAGGAGAGCGATTCGAAACGCAAGATCTCCGATCAGCATGGCTGGACTGGCTCGCACGGGGTGATCTTTTTCGATTATGACAACGACGGCGACTACGATCTGGTCAATGCGACCACCGATGACCGGACCCGGCTCTATCGCAACGACGGCACCGGCTTCTTTGCGGATGCCAGCGATGATGCCCGCCTGCCCCTCATCCGCAACCGCATGCCCGATTTCGATCCGGATGCCAGCTACGGCAACGGCACACGGGCTTTGGCCGCTTTCGATGCCAATAACGACGGCTGGATGGATCTTTACGCCACCAACTGGGGGCCGGCCGAAAAACGCTGGCCCGCCCCGGGTGAACCGGAAGGGGCGCCCATCATCACATCTGAGCAGCCCAACGAGTTCTATCTCAATCAGGGCAACGGCACCTTCCGGCAGGTGACCAACAGCGGCGCCACTCCGCTCAATCCCGCCTGGATCGGCACCCAGGGCTGTACTGTGGTCGATGCCAACGAGGACGGCAACATGGATATCTTTGTCGCCCACCGCAACTATGTCGCCATCGATCCCGTCAGCAAAGCCCTGGTGAATGGGCCCACCGGCCGGCAGGTCTACAATGAGCTTTTTTTCGGGGATGGCACCGGACGCTTCACCGAGAACGCCGGCGGCGCCGGACTCAACACCAATCCTGACAACGACTGCAACGGCGCCACCTTCGCCGATTACGACAACGACGGGGATTATGATGCCTTTATCGTGCCCAAGGCCAAGCAGGACGGCATGGTCCGTGTCTACCGCAACAACGGCCGCGGCAAATTCACCGAGGTCACCTCTGCGCTCAATATCGCCCAGTACGGATTCTCTCTGGTCTTTCTCGATGCCGACAATGACGGGGATCTCGATATCATCGCTCCGCGCACACGCGACTACACCCGCTTTTACCGTAACGATGGCGGCTCTTTCACCTCCGACGATAACACCGGCCTGCGCCTGAAATCCTATGATCCCCGCGGCTCTGCGGTCGGGGATGTCGACGACGACGGCGATCTCGATCTCTATTACGCCGACGCCAACAAGGACGGCATCACCGTCAGCCCCACCTACCCGGACACCATTGGCAACCACCTCTTCATCAATACCACCAGCACCAGCAACCGCTGGCTCAGAATCAGCGGCCGCGGACCCAAAGGCGACATGGGAGGCTTTGGCACCAAGATCTGGGTCTACGACCGCGGACATATGGAGGATCCCGCCCGTCTGGTCGGCTACCGCCAGGTCCTTAACAGCTACGGCTATCTCTGCCAGGACGAGCCGGTGCAGCATTTCGGCCTGGGCTCGCGCGACAGCGTCGATGTCCGGGTGCGCATGCTCGACGGGACCGAACTGCGCATGTACCGGGTCCCGGCCAGACGCAAGCTCTTCTTCAGCAAGCCGGCGGTTGTAGCCCTGCAGGGCGGCGACGGCCAGGCGCTCACCCAGGGCGAAGCACTGCCGCAGCCCCTGGTGGTTCAGGTCAAGGATGCTTATGGCAACAGCGTCTTCGGCGCAGCGGTCACCTTTGCCGGGGCTGGCAGTTTTATCGAGCCCCAGCCGGTCCACACCGACGCCCGCGGGTATGCGACGGTGCACTATCTGCCCGCCGCTGAACCGGCCCGTCAGAGCGTCACCGCCCAGTGTGCGGCAGCTCCCGGCGCGGGTTACACTTTTACGGTCACGGTCAATCCCCTGGTCATCACCAGGGTCCCGACCACATTTTCCGTCACCGGCGGGGACGGTCAGCATGGCAGCGCAGGCTCCCTGCTCGCAGCTCCCCTGCAGGTGCGGGTTCTTGATCAGTTCAACGCCCCGCTGGGCGGGGTCACAGTCCAGTTTTCCGATCTCAACGGCCGGGGCCTGTTTCCTGACGGGGCTGCGGCGGTTTCGGATCCGGCCGGCCTGGCGTCGGTCCGCTTCCAGTTCGGCACCGTCACAGGCGTCTACAAGGTTGCGGCGGTGGTGGAGGGAATCTCCGGCCAGGCACTCTTCACCCTGACTGCGGAGCCCCCGCCCAATCATCCGCCCCGCTTCCAAAGCTGGGCTCCCGCCGACTCGGAGCTCTTTGTCAACGGTTACCACATCCTCGATTTCTCCGTGAGCGCCATCGATGACGACGGCGACAGCCTGGACTATCTCTGGCTGATCGACGGCGACAAGATCGCCGGCAGGGAATCCACCTTCAGGGTCTACCCCCTGGTCAGCAGCACGGGCAGGGTCGAGGTCCGCATCTCGGATGGGGAAACCGCCATTTCGAAAAGTTGGGTGATGCACTTACTTACGGGAGTGGAGGAGGCTCAGGCGAAGGTGACGGAATTCGCCCTGCTCCAGAACTATCCCAATCCCTTCAATCCGCAGACGCAGATCGAGTTTCATCTGCCCGCGCCAGGCAGGGTGCGGATCCGGATCAGCAACACGGCCGGGCAGACGGTGCGCACCCTGGCCGATGCGAATTTCACCTCAGGACGGCATGTCCTGGTCTGGGATGCCCGGGATGAGAACGGCCTGCCCCTGCCGACAGGCCTCTATTACTACGCCATGGAAAGCGGGGATTTCCGGGTGGTCAGAAAATTGCTTTATGTAAAATAACCGGTAATTGCAGAGGTATGATGAGAAGAGAGATCCTGGGGCCGTGTGCGGGGAAAATCGTTTGGGTGATGGGGCTGCTTCTGCTCATGCAGGGGGGCGCCTCCGCCCAGCAGGTCAACTTTACCGATGTGACCCAGACCATGCAGGCCTGGGGCTGGCGGGTGACCATCGAAGGTGGCGTCCGGGTGAGCGCCTACGGCCACGGCGCCGCCTTTGCTGACGTCACCGGCGACTCGATCCCCGATCTCTACATCTCTTCGGCCGTGCGCAAGGCCGACGGCAAGGTCCCCGAAACCCTCTATATCGGCCAGCCCGGCGGCGCCCCCTTTTCGGAGGAGGATGGCAAGCGCGGCTGCTCGGATGACTATGGCATGACCGGTACTCACGGCATCTGCTTCTTTGACTATGACAACGACGGCGATTTCGATATCTATAACGCCACCACCGACGACTGGAACCGCCTCTACCGTAATAACGGGGTCGGCTATTTCGACACCGTGATGACCGCAGCCGGCCTTTACAAGAACAATGTCTGGGTCGACACCTATGGTTTTCTCGGCTACGGCACCCGCGGGGTGGTCGCCTTCGACGCCGACAATGACGGCTTCATGGACCTTCTCGGTGTCAACTGGGGACCGGTCGAGAACAAGAAAGAGATCCCCTGGATTACCCCGGCGCAGCCGAATGAATTTTACCACAATAACGGCAACAGCACCTTCACCAAACAGGACGACACCGGTCTGACCCACCCGGAAAATCCGAGTTATTTGGGCACCCAGGGCGTCACCGCCGCCGATGTCAATAATGACGGCTGGATGGATGTCTTCATCTGCCACCGCAATTATACCTATCTGGGCAAAACCCCCGCGGGCACTGACTCCTTCGGCGTGGGCGCAGTGCCGACACCGAACCAGCTCATGATCAATGACGGCAGCGGCCGTTTCAGCGACGAAACCCGGATACGCGGGCTCTATGATGCCGGCAACGACGTCAATGGCGCCACCTTTGCCGATTTCGACAACGACGGCGATCTCGACCTTTTCATCCCCCCAAAGGACATCACCGCCCGCAAGCTGAAAATCTACGAAAATGATGGCAACGGCTTCTTTACCGATATCAGCAGCCGCATCAAAATTGACCAGTGGGGCTTTTCGCCCATCCTGGGCGATTTTAACAACGACGGCTGGCTCGACCTGTTCGTTTCCCGTTCTTACGGCACCTCTGCAATCTATCTCAATACCGGTGCCGGCAACTTTTCCCTGCAGGGTGTGGCCGGTGTGGAGGCTTCGGCCTATGATCCGCGCGGCGGCGGCCTGGCGGATATCGATGGCGACGGCGACCTCGACATCTATTATGTCGACGCCAACAAGGATGTCCGGGCTCGTTACTCGAACCGCCTTTTTCGTAATGACACCCCCCGCAGCAGCCACTGGCTCAAGGTCACCGGTCGCGGGCCCAAAGGCGATGCCGGCGGATTCGGCACCAAAATCTGGCTCTTCGAGACCGGGGCGATGGACGACATGAAAAAGCTGGTCGGCTACCGCCAGGTGATGAATGCCTACGGCTACCTCTGCCAGGACGATCCAGTGCAGCATTTCGGCCTCGGCAGCCGCACCAGCGTCGATGTCAAGGTGCGTTTTCTCGACGGCACGGAACTTCGCATCGCCGGCGTGGCCGCCGACCGCAAGGTCATCTTCACGCGGCCGCAGCAGATGGTCCTGCACAGTGGCGACGGCCAGAGCGGCGCCAGCGGTCAGCCCCTGGCCCGTCCACTGCAGGTGAGGGTGACCGACGGCTCGGGACGGCCCGTACGCGGGGCTGCGGTGCACTGGACAGCCCTGAGCGGCGGCACCCTCCAGCCCGCCGGCGTAACCTACACCAACACCGATGGCCTCGCCTCGGTGACCTTCAGCCCGGGCTCCGGCCAGCTGCATCAGCAGGTGCAGGCCTCCTCGCCCGATTTTGGAGCTGTTGTCCTCTTCAATCTTGCCAACACCACGCCCGTCCGGCTGCAGCTCGTGCGGATTTCGGGATCCGGCCAAGCGGGGGCACCGGCTGTTGACCTGCCGCAGCCCCTGGCGGCCCAGGTCCTCTTTGCGGAGGGGGGAGCTGCAGGCCAGCGCCCGGTCCTGTTCAAGGTCCTGCTCGGGGGGGGAAAGGTTAACGGCGCCGATTCGACCATGGTGCTCAGTGACGCCAATGGCATGGTACGGGTCACCTGGCGCCTCGGCGCGCAGCCCGGGAGCGCCCAGCAGGTCAAGGCCTGGCTGGCGGACGCCCCGGAGTGGACGGTGTTTTTCGATGCGGTCACCTCAGGACCGGCGGCAGCCCTGGAGTGGCTCAGCGCCTATAACTTGACCGGGACAGCGGGCAGGGCTTTGTCCGACTCGCTGGCGGCCCGGGTGGTCACCAGCGACGGAAAACCGGTGGCGAACTACCCGGTCGATTTCAGCGTGGCCGCGGGCGGGGGCTGGGTCAATGGTGCCCCGCAGGTCCGTGTTCTGACCAACAGCCTCGGCATCGCCAGGTGCCAGTGGCGGCTGGGCGTCGCGGCGGGCGCCGGCCAGAGCCTGCTCGCGACTGCGGCCTCCCTGCTCAATTCCCCCGTGAGCGTGACCGCCTCGGCGGTGCCCGGGGCGCCCTATCGCCTGAGTGCGCTTTCAGGTAACGGCCAGAGCGCTGGGGTCAACGAATCCTTCAGCGCGCCCCTGGTGGCCGCCGTCAGCGATACCTTTGGCAACGCGGTCGCCGGTCAGGCGGTGCTCTTCGAGGTTGTTCAGGGGGCCGCTTCCATTAACAATGCCGCTGCCGCGACGGTGGTGAGCGGAGCGGATGGACGGGTCCAGGTCCAGCTCAAAGCCGGTGCGGTCCCGGGATCGCTTCTGGTGCGGGCCGGCGCCGCCAACGGCGTCATACCTCTTGCCGGTTCTCCTCTCCAATTCACCGCCGGCGTGACCGCCCTTCCCTTCGATCCGGCCAGGAGTTCCCTCTCGGCTGATTCGCCGGTCGTGGCCAACAATCGCGATCGCAGCATCATCACCGTCCGGCTGCGGGACGCCTTCGGCCAGCCTGTGCCGGGAGTGCAGGTGACCCTCTTTGCCAGCGGGGCCAGCCATACCCTGCGCCAGCCCGCCGGGCCGACCGATGGACTGGGTGAGGTTTCCGGCGCTCTCATCTCCACCCGCGCCGGGCTCAGAAAGGTCTGGGCCCTCGCCGAGGGGAGGCTGGTCACTCCTGACAGCGCCGGCGTCCTCTTTGTTGCCGGCCCGGCCGCGCGCATGGAAAAGCTCTCGGGCGATGACCAGAGCGGGTATGCGTACAGCCCTCTGCCTGAGCCCCTTGTCGTCGCCCTGACCGACTCCTTCGAGAATCCCGTCCCCGGCGCTGCGGTGGCCGGCCTGCTGCGGCGGCCGGACGGCAGCAGCGTCGAACTTGCCCCCCGTCTCACTGATGGGGAGGGCAAGGCGAGCTTCCAGCCCCAGTTGAGCCCGCTCCCGGGTCTCCATACCATCAGCCTGCGCCACGGCCTGCTGCCGGCGGTCTCCTTCTCGGCATGGGCAGAAATCCTCCGGCCCGCCGCCCTCCTCAAGTCGGGCGGGGACGCCCAGGTGGCCCTCCCCGGCAAAGTACTGCCCCTGCCGCTGACCGTGCAGGTGCTGGACCAGAACAACCAACCCCTCGCCAACGCTGAGGTAACCTGGACCTTCGAGACCGGCAAGGGGACTTTCCCCGGCGGGGCCACCGCCCTCACCGGCGGCGACGGCCGGGCCTCAGTCACCGCCCAGCTCGGCGAGGCGGCGGGCACCTATTTCATCACCGCCAGGGTAGCCGGCCTCGACCACTCCGTCACCTTTTCGGCGATGACGAGGGCGCCGCGCGTGGCGAACCTGGAACTCCTTGCCGGCGACGGCCAGTCCGCCCGGGCGGGCAATGCGCTGCCCCTGCCCCTCGTTGTGCGCGTGCTCGACGAACTCAACCTCCCAGCCGCGGGCGTGCCGGTGCAGTTCGGGGTGGTCTCCGGCGGCGGCGCCGTCATCCCCGATTCACCCCTGCTCAGCGGCGCAGACGGCGTCGCCTCCGCCTCCTGGATCCTGGGCGATAAGGGCCTTCAGAGTCTGCAGGTCTGGCTGGTGGAGAACCCGGCGAAGCGCGTCCAGTTCAGCGCCGCCCTCGCCGTGAATCGGGCGCCCTCCCTGACCTGCCCAGCCGACACCACCATCCCCGAGGGCTCACCGCTCTCCCTGTCCGTGCAGGTTCATGACCCGGATGGCGACGCGGTTCAGCTCTCAGCCATGGATCTGCCGGCCGTCGCCGCGCTCGATACCCTCACGGGGATCCTCACCTGGCATCCCGGCTTCAACGCCGCCGGCCTCTACCGCGTCACCTTCGTCGCGACCGATCGCCTCGGCGCCTCCACCAGCCGTTCCTGCCTTATCCGGGTGACCGACGTCCGCCGTCCCCTGCAGGTTCTCAGCTACACCCCGGCCGATACCCTGGTGGTCCTGGAGCTCGACACGCCCTGCAACTTTGATGTTGTGGCGATCGACCCGGATGGCGACTCTTTGCGCTACCAGTGGGCGTTCAACGGCATGCCGGTCGGAAGCCAACAAAGTCTCAAGGTTACAGCCAATCCCGCCTTTCCGGCGCGCAGCCGGGTCACGGTGCGCATTTATACCCTGCGTTCGAGCGAAACCCTCTCCTGGACCCTTGACATCCACACGGGTGTGGAGGCCGAGGTGAGCGAACCCGAGGCCTTCGTCCTCGGTCAGAACTTTCCCAATCCCTTCAATCCGGTCACCCACATCCCCTTCCGGGCCGGCCGGAACGCTGAGGTCAGTGTCGTCATCTACAACGCCTCAGGTCAGCTCGTGCGCCGGCTCCATGATGGCTTTACGGCTGGCGGCTGGCACCAGGTGATCTGGGACGCCCGCGACGAGGCCGGCCAGCCCGTGCCCTCCGGCACCTATTACTGCCGCATGAACAGCGGCCCCTTCCAGCAGATAAAAAAGCTTTTATTGTTAAAATAAAAGTGCTATCTTTCCTCCATGCACCGTCCCGGGGCCTGCTGCAAGGTATGGCCCCGGCGGCTGCAGCGCGCTCGGGGAAGGGATGGAGGAGATATGCTGAAGGGTATCTGGATTTCGCTGCGCCCCAAACAGTGGATTAAAAATATCATCGTCTTCGCCGGTCTTTTTTTCGCCGAAGATTTTCTCGTCCTCAGCAAGATCCTCGATACCGTCGCCGCCTTTATCCTCTTCTGTATGGCCTCCAGCAGCGGTTATCTCGTCAACGACGTCATCGACCGCAGGAAGGATGCCCTCCATCCCCGCAAACGGCTGCGCCCCATCGCTTCCGGCGCCGTCGCACCGCGCCTGGCCGTCACCCTGGCGCTCTTGCTCATGGCCGCGGGGCTGGTTGGAGCCTGGCTGCTCAACCATGAGTTCGCCCTGATCCTGGCCGTTTACCTGGCTTTCACCCTCTCCTATTCGCTCTTTCTCAAGCGCGTGATCATTCTGGATGTGCTGATCATCGCCTCGGGATTCGTGCTGCGCGCCATCGGCGGAACGATCGCAGCCCGGGAGAGCGTCTCATCGTGGCTGATCATCTGCACGATCTTCCTCTCCCTCTTTCTCGCCCTGACCAAACGCCGCAGCGAAGTGAAGACCCTGGGGGAAAAGGCGGCCGAGGTCCGCACGACTCTCGCCCTCTACAGCGTCGAACTGCTCGACCAGATGATCAACATCGTCACCGCGGCCTGTCTGATGGCCTATGCCCTTTACACCCTCGACGCGGGCACTGTCGACAAATTCGCCACCCGCAATCTGGCCTTCACACTCCCGTTCGTCATCTACGGCCTCTTCCGCTACCTCTATCTGGTCCTGCATCTCAACATCGGCGAGACCCCCGAGACGGTTTTGACCCATGACCGGCCGATCCTGATCTGTATCCTCGCCTATATTCTGACGGTGGCCTCGATCCTCTATTTCTGATAGATCCCCTTTCTCCCACCGGCCTCGTCAACAACCATTTTATTCTCCCTGACAGGAGGCATCCCTATGCATTCGACCAGGAACCTGCTGCTGTTGTTGCCCCTCTTTTGCTCCCTTTTTTTCTCCGGCTGCGCGGGCAGCCGCAAGCAAGAGGATGAGGTGGATGCCTTTCTGCGCAGTTCCGCCGCCTATTATATCAAAAAGGGCTCGGATGCCATCGAGGCGGGGCGCTATCTCGAGGCGGTGCCCCATTTCCGGCAGGCGATTGCGCTCACTCCCTTTGATCCGGTGGCGCACAACGACCTTGGCGTGGCCTTTTATCACCTCGGCCAGCTCGATTCCGCCCTGGTTTACTACCAGGCGGCCATCCGCCTGCGGCCCGATTACATCCGGGCGATCAGTAATCTCTCCAAGACCTATGCCGATCTCGGGGACAAGAATTACGCCCTCGCCGCAGCCGAGCGTATCATTGAGCTGGCTCCTTCCGCCACTGCGGGCTATTTGCTGCAAGCGGAGATCTATGACAAACATGAGCAGTACGATGAAGCCATCCAGGCCACCCTCACCGCCCTGGCCATCGATTCCACCCAGCAGGACCTGCGCAATAATCTGGGTGTGCTCTATTTCCACAGCGGCCGGCTCGACCTGGCCATCGACTGCTACCAGCAGGTGATCGACATGGATTCAACCTATGCCGTCGCCTATTTTAATCTCGGCAACGTCCTGGCGCGCAAATGCCTGCTCGAGGAGGCCCAGCACCAATACCGCCGGGCCCTGCATTTCAGGCCGGAGATGACCTCCGCGGCCAATAATCACGGTCTCGTGCATCTCTTCCAGGGCCGTCTGGAGGAGGCGGGAAGCGACTTTTACCGGGCGCTGGCCTCCGATTCCACTGCCCCAGCCGCACTCTACAACCTCTCGATCGTACAGATGCGTCTCGACTCCCTTGAACGGGCCCTCGCCTCGATCGATCGGGCGATCGCGCACAAGCCCGCCGTCGCCAACTTTTACCTTCAGGAGGGCAGCGTCCTCCAGCGCCTCGGACGGGAGGAGGAGGCCCTCATCGCCATGCAAAAGGCGGTCGCGCTCGATTCAACCCTCTCCGCCGGCTATAACAGCCTCGGCAACCTCATCGTTTCGGAGCACCCCGACCTCGCCACCGAAGCCTATGAAAAGGCGGCGGCCAACTATGACGAGTACATGCAAAGGCGGTACGGCCGCTCCACCCGGATCATGGAAAAGGGCTATTTTGACCTGATGGCTACCTGCAAGGATCGCTGGCAGATCCGCACCGATCATGCCATGATCTACAATAACCTGGGCAATTCCTATCTGCGACTCGGCAGCTACGAGCAGGCGGGCAAGGCCTTCACCAGGGCCCAGGAGCTGCAACCCGATCTCTGGGAACCAGCCGAAAACCTGGCTGTGGTCCTGCTCGCACAAAACCGGGAGAAAGAGGCCCGTGCCTGGCTGGCGGCCGGAAGGCTCAACCGTGCCCGCGCCGCCCTGCTCGCCGATTCCCTCGATGCCGCCGAGAACATGCTCAGCGAGGCGGGTCAGCTGCAGCCCGGATTGCAGGGCAGCCATGAGGTGCTCGCCCGGCTCTACGAACGCCGGGGCGAAACTGCCAAAGCGGAGAGCACCCTCAGGAACGGAGTCAGACTCTTTCCCGCGGATGCTGGAGTCCACCAGGCCTACGGCCGCTTCCTCAGCCGTCAGGGACGCTTCAGCGAGGCCAGAGAGCAGCTGCTCAAGGCCGTCGCCCTCGATCCCAAACGGGACGAGGTCCATTACCAGCTCTCGACCATCTACCGCACCCTCGGCGAGACCCAGAAGGCTGACGAGGAGGTGGCCCGCAGCCATCATGTTCTCGGTGAGGGCTATGAGGAGGCGGGCTTTTTCGACCGTGCCATGGAGGAATACCAGCTCGCCGCCGCGGCCGATCCCGCCCGGATGGAGTATGTCGCCAGTCAGGGGATTATCCATCTGAAAAAGGGGCTATATGTGGATGCCGAGCGTCTCTTTCGCGCCGTCCTCGAGAAGGAGGAAAAGAATCCCCGGGCTCTATACGGCATGGGGGTGCTGCAGGGCGAACGCAAGCAGCATGAACAGGCGGTGGCCTGGCTGCAATCCGCCATCGCTGTCCATCCGGACAACGGCCAGTTCCATCAGGCCCTGGCTGTCAACTATTACTTCCTCGGCCGGCTGGATTCCGCCCGCGCCGAGGCCCTGGCCGCACAAAAACTGGGTGTGACCCTGCATGAAAATTTTCTCAAGGCGATCGATCTGCCAACACCCTTGCATTGAGGTGCGGGAGGAGGCGGCCATACGGCTGCGTCAGCTGGTGTAAAAAATGGATGATTTCCGGGTGCCGGAGGGGGGGGGTGCGGCCCGGGGACCGCACCGGGGTATTCAGGGCTGGAGCAGAGCGCCCGTACGCTCCTGGCCAGACTGCATAAACGCTGTGGCGTGCCCTGCGCAAGGGTCTATGAGGAGTGAGCGGGACGCAGTGATTTTTCTTTCTCCGCGACGCTAGCCAGCATCGCAGCGAACGACCCGGCAAAGGCAGCCACCCCATCCTGCTGGAGTTCCTCCGTCGCTCCGTCCAGATCGATCCCTATCTCCGCCAGGGCGGACAGGGCAGCAGAGCTGAGAGCGGGGTTGACAGGCAGGGCGGCCGCGGTGCGGCCGTGGTCGAGCCAGGCCTGCAGGGTCGCCGGCGGAATGGTGTTGACGGTGCCTGTGCCGATGAGATCGTCGACGTAGAGGGTCTCCGAATAACGGGGATTCTTGGTGCCGGTGCTGGCCCAAAGCAGACGCTGCATGCGCGCGCCCTTTTCGGCGAGCCGCTGCCAGCGGGGGGAACGGTGCAGCTCCAGAAAAAGATCGTAGGTGGCGGCGGCGTTGGCCACGGCCATTTTACCCTGCCACTGCGCGAAACCGCGCGCGGCGAGCAAGGGATCGAGTTTGGTGTCAAGACGGCTGACGAAGAAGGAGGCGACGGAGGAGAGCCCGGGCAGGGATCGTCCCTGCGCCAGCAGCATCTCCAGCCCGGTGAACCAGGCCTCGGCGACCTGCCGGTAGTGGCGAGTGTTGAAGATGAGGGTCGCGTTGACTGAAATTCCCGCGGCCACCACCTCGGGGATGGCGATGATGCCCGCCGGCGTGGCGGGAATCTTGATCATCAGGTTGGGGCGCTCCACCGCTGCGGCCAGGCGTTTGGCCTCGAGGATGGTCTTTTCAGCCTCATGGGCGAGCGCAGGGCTCACCTCGAGGCTGACATAGCCGTCCATGCCCGCGCTGGATTCGTAGAGGGGGCGGAAGGCGTCGGCGGCGGCGCGGATGTCGGCAATGGCCAGGGCCTCGTAGAGCGGTTCACCGGTGAGGCCGCGGGCGCTCAGGGCGGCGATCTCGGCGTCGTAGGCTTTGCCCGCGCTGATCGCCTTCTGGAAGATGGCGGGATTTGAGGTCAATCCGCGCACCCCTGCACCGATCAGGCCGGCCAGCCGGCCTCCGGTGATGAATTCGCGTTCGATATAGTCGATCCAGATCGACTGGCCGCGCGCCAAAAGCTCTGCCATTTTTTTCATTTCTCACTCCGGTTGGGGTTAATTGGAGATGCACACACACCTAAAAGATCAGCAGCAGATCGACCTGCCAGCGCGTTTGGGCCTGCTGGTTCCGGCCGGAGCTGCGCTCCAGCTGCCCGAAGCCGTCCCCGATGAGCCCGCCGAGCAGGGCGCCGGCCAGGACATCCGAGAGCCAGTGGCGCTCGTGCTGCAGCCGTGAGGCCCCGGTGATCAGGGCCGCGGCGGCGGCGGGCAGGCCGGCGGCGGCCCCGTAGCGCCGCTGGAGATGGGCCGCAACGCAGGCTGACGCCGAGGCGTGGCCGGAGGGGAAGGAGTCGTGGCCGCTGCCGTCCGGACGCAGGCGGTGCGTGGCCAGTTTGAGAACAGCGGTTGCCGCCACGTTGGCAGCATAGGCCTCGCTGAAGCTCTGCCAGCTGTCAAGCCGCTCCCGGCGGCTCATCGGCCAACCACCCAGGCCGTCGGTGAGGATGAAGAGGCTCCCGGCCAGATAATTGGTCCCGAAACCGTAATACTTGCCGAAACGGGCGAGCCCTGCGGGCATGAGCTGAGGATGAGCCGCCTGCAGATCGCGATCCCAGGCGCTCAGCCCGGCGACCGCTCCGGCAGCGAAGAGCCAGCGCGGGTTGTTGAAAGCGGCTGTCGTCCCCTGCCAGATATGGTCGGGATAATTCCCGCCCCACTCCGCTGCGGGCAGCGGAGCAGCGGTCAGCAGGAGAAGGCAGAGCCCCCGGTGGAAGAAAAGTTTGCGCCGCCTCATGCCAGCAGGCTTTCGTTGCCGATCAGCTCATCCAGACGCCTGATCCCGAGCAGGAAGAGGGTGATGATGAATTCCTTGCGCAGCTGTTCGATGAGCTGGATCACCTCATCGGCGGAGCGCAGGGCGGGCTCGAGGAAGGGCTTGGCGATGCCGCAGAGGCTGGCGCCGAGGATCAGCGCCTTGGCCATGTCGATGCCCGAGCGGATGCCCCCGGAGGCGATGAGGGTTACGCGGTCGCGGAGGGGCGACAGCTGCCTGAGCAGATCGGGCGTAGGGATGCCCCAGTCCTGAAAGAGCAGCCCGGCCCGGCCGCCGTCGCTGCTGCGGCCCGGACGGTGACGGAAATGCTCGATCCGGCTCCAAGAGGTGCCGCCGCTGCCGGCGACATCGATGTAGCGGATACCCCGGGCCACGGCCATCTCGGCATCACGCAGGGACATGCCGGAACCGACCTCCTTGAGAAGAAGGGGCCTGGGCAGTGCGGCGGCAATGGCGCCGATCTTGTCGGCCAGTCCCCTGAAATCAGTCTCGCCCTCGGGCTGGATGGCCTCCTGCAAGGGATTGAGATGGAGATAGAGACCATCGGCGCCCAGAATCTCAAGGGCCTGCTGGCACTCGCGCAGGCCGAAACCGTAATTGAACTGGACGGCGCCGAGATTGGCGAGCAGTACGGTTTTGGGGGCGAAGGGGCGGAGGGCAAAGCTCTCCCGCGCAGCAGGATGGGTGATCATCACCCGCTGCGAGCCGACCGCCATGGCCACGCCCGTCGCCTCCGCTGCCTTGGCCAGATTTTTGTTGATCGCCCGCACCAGGTCGTGATCGCCCCCGGTCATCGGCGAGATCATCAGGGGAAAGCTGAGGGGCTTGCCAAGGAAACGTGTCGAAGGGTCGATCTCCTTGAGGTCGATCTCGGGCAGTGCCCGATGCTGGAGGGGCCAGGCATCAAAATAGCTTTTACCGCGGTCGGTGCTGTCGTCATCGCGGACGATGCGAATGTGGTCATACTTTCTGTGGTTGATTTCTTCGCTCATGAACTCGGCCACCGGATTGTGATTGCAGGTTTGTCTTGCCTAATATAGGAAAAATATGGATAATTTCCAGCCAAATCCTCCCGGGCGTGCAGTTTGCGTCAGGGGTGGTGCTGGATCGCCCAGGTTTCGGAACGGATGCCCGATGCAGCGGAACGGTGAGCAGCCGGATGGAGAGGAGCGACGGTGGAGATACACGATCTTTTATATGAGAGGGTGAGCGAGCCGGAGCCCTTTCTCTTCGAGTGCTGGGAGCCGGAGGGCGTCGCGGTCGTGATCGGCCACGGCCAGAATGCAGCACAGGAGGCCGATCTCACGGCCTGCCGCCGGGACGGGGTGGTGGTGATCCGCCGCCGCGGGGGGGGAGGCGCCGTCGTGCTCATGCCCGGGGTGCTCTGCCTGAGCTGCGCGTTTTTGAGCGGCAAGAGCGATTCGCCCTGGTTCTATTTTCAGCAGATCAATCTCTTCATCATCGATCTCCTGGCACGCCGTTTCGGCCTGGAGGGGCTGGAGCCGGCTGGCATCAGCGACATCGCCCTCGAAGGCAGAAAGATCCTCGGTTGTTCCATGTTCAAGTCACGCCACCTTTATTTCTACCAGGGGTCGATGCTGGTCAACCCCGATTTGTTCCGCATCTCCACCTACCTCATCCATCCCTCGCGGGAACCCGGCTACCGCCGCGGCCGCAGCCACAGCGATTTCGTCACCTCCCTGTGGCTGAGCGGTTATCCCCTCCCCATCAACAACCTCAGGCAGGCCTTCAGTGGAGAGGCCGGGGCGCTGCGCACTCTGCTGATCTGACCGGGGTCCTGCTCAGCGCAAGGCGAAGCAGTAGAGATAATCATAGCCGGCGGCGAAAATAAGCCGACCTCCGAACACAACCGGCGAAGTGCTGATCCGCCCCTTGGCGGTGAAGCTCCAGAGTTCCCGGCCGTCGGCGAGGCTGAGGGCATAGAGCTTTTTGTTCGCCGCGCCGATGAAGAGGGTCGAGCCGCAGATGAGGGGAGCGGCGGCCGGCACCGCCCCGAGATCGAACTGCCAGACCAGCCGGCCATCCGTGCGGTCGAGGCCGTAGACGAGATTGCTGGTGGAGGCGAAGAGCACCAGGGAGTCGGAGACGGCCGCGGCGTAAAGGATCTTGCCCGGGCTTTCAAATCGCCAGCGCTCTGCCCCGGAGACGGCATCGATGGCACTGAAACGGCCGCTGGTTGAGCCGATATAAAAGAGTCCGCCTCCGGCGACGGCCGGGGCGCGCAGGGCGCCGCCGGTCTCATACTGCCAGAGGCTCTCCAGGCGGCTGTTGAAGGCATGCAAGAGGCCACGGTCATCGCCGACGGCCAGAACCGTGTCACTCATGGCCGGCGCTGCGAGGCAGTCGTGGGAAAGGCTGGCTTCGGCGAGGATGGCGCCGTCCTCGAGGGCGATGGCGAGCAGCCGGCCGCGCAGGGTGGCCAGATAGAGCCGCCCTCCGGCGACCAGGGGCTCGCCCATGACCGGGCCGATACTTCTCTGCCAGCGCATCCGGCCCCGATCCAGATCGTAGAAGAGCAGATTGTCCGCCCTGAGCCGCTTGACCAGCACCAGTCCGTCGCCGCTCCAGACGCAGGTCAGTGCGGTGTTGTTGCGGCCCAGGATCCGGTCGGGTTTGGCTCCGCTGCGCAGATTGAAACCCTCGATCTTGCCGTCCTTGGTTGCGTAGAGGAGCCACTCCCCGAAACCGATGAGGCTGGGATTGATTCCGCCGGTCGCCCGCTTCATCCAGAGCTGACGCAGGGGAAAGCAGGGCTCATCGGGGACGACGGCGTTGCGCGCCGGGGATCCACCCAGCTGCGGCCAGACCAGCTCGGGAGCCGCTGCGGCCGGCTTCCAGGTGAAACGGCCGCAGCCGGCCAGGAAGAGCAGGGCGAGGAGGAGAACTCCCAGGCGCAGGGAGCGGGGCCGGATTTGCGGCCGCCGGCTGGGCAGAAGGGCGCGCATGGCTAAAAGTCCCAACCAAAGAAGAACTGGGTGAAGAGCGCCTTTTCGAAATCGTACTGACGGGGCTGATAGAAGCGGCCAGCATCGCGGATGAGAAATTTTCGCCCCGTATCAAAGCGCAGTACCAGCATGCCGCCCAGCTGGAAGCGGACCCCAAATCCGGCGCTGCCGAGCAGCTCCTCCAGTCTCTCATCCCAGGCATTGCCCACATCGGCGAAGAGGGCGCCGCGGATGCTGCTGATGGCTACCCCGCCGAAGGGGAATTTGAGACTGAAGCGGTCGATGAAGGGAAAACGCAGTTCGTTGCTGAGCAGGGCCACCTTGGTGCCCCAAAGCCGCCAGAAGCGGTAGCCGCGCAGGTCCCAGCTCCCGCCCATGACGAAGGGGGTGGCCTCCTTGCCATGGTTGATCTGTGTCCAGAGCCGCAGGGCATGAGCGGCCTGGGTGGAGAGGCGGAAGTAGCGGCGGTAGTCGATGATGGCGGTGCCGAAGCGGACATTGGCATTGGCCACATCCACGGTAGTGCCCAGGGTGAGGTTGATGCGGCTGCCGTCAAGGGGGCCCGTGGGGCCCCAGAGCGAATTGTCCTGGACGTAGGAGACAAAGTTGGAGACCAGAAGGGCCTTGCGGCGGTAGCCGTCGGCATACCACTCCTTGTCGGAGGAGCGCACATTGAGGCTGGCCTCGATGCGGTCGAATTTGGAGAGGGGGTAGCTGAGCGCCGTATAGCCGCCGTAGCGCCGTTCCCAGAACCAGAGGTCGTAGCGGTTATAGTAGCGGCCGGCGAAGTGGAAGAGGCCGACCGCAAAGTTGGTGCGGTGCGAGAGGTCGACGCGGGAGAGGGCGAAGTTGAAGCTGGAGAGCAGCTCGCTCTGCACGCGGGCGGTGTTGTAGAGAAGGAAGAAGTACTGATAGTTGCCGAGCATGTCCGAGACCACCATCTGGGCCCCGCCCGAGGTGCCAAAGATGGGATCCTGGGTGATCTGGGACTGGGCGATGTCGAGGCTGAATTTGGAGCGGTAGCGAATTTCCCTGCCCTCGCCTTCGCCGCTGATGCGTTCATAGCTCCAGGCGGTTCCGGCCAGGGTGTCGACGGGCGCCTCTTCCGCCGCGGCCGGCTGTTGAGCAGCGCGCAGACGGGCGGCGAGGTCGCGCTCGAGGCTGATGTTGAAGGCGAATTTCTCAAAGACGGTGAAGAGGAGATCCCCCTGCGGGGTCCACTCCGGATCATAGGCCCCGGTAATGAAGCGGGTCACCTGGCGGGGGGCCGGGAGATGGAGGGGGGCGGCGCCGGCGCCGGGCTGCAGACCGAGGCGCTCCGCCAGGGAAGGAGCGGCAGCCGCAGGCGACTCCACCACCCAGATGTTCTGCGTGCCGCTGCGGTCGGAGACAAAGGCGATGCAGCTGCTGTCGGGCGACCAGGCCGGCATCTGATCATGCGCTTCACCTCGGGTGAGCGGGGTGATGTCCCCGCCGGCGAGATCATAGATAAAGAGATTGTAGCCGCCTTTTGCTCCGCCCGCGCCACGGTCGGAGCTGAAGGCGATGAGCCGGCCGTCGGGCGAGAAGGCGGGATCCTTGTCATCAAAGAGATCATCCGTGAGGGAGGTCAATTCCCCGCTCTCCCGGTCGTAAAGATAGAGGTCGCGGCGACCGCTGAAGGCGAGACCGGTAAAGACCAGGCGCCGGCCGTCCGGCGACCATGAAGGCGAGAAGAGCGAGACCAGCTTTTCAAAGCCGTGTCGTCCGGTAATCTTTTTTTCGGGCAGCTCCATGATGTAGAGGAGATCCCGTTCCCCGCTTTTGGAAATGAAGGCGAGCTCCCCGCGTCCGTTGACGTCGATGGCGCTGTTGAGCATGTGAAAGGACTCAAAGGCCTCGCTGCGCTCCCCCGCCACCACCACTTCCATCGGCGGTTCCTTCTCCGCCTCGGCCAGGGCGGCCAGATAGATGTTGGCGTAGCCGGTGCGGTTGGAGATGAAGACCACCTGCGCCGAATCCCCCTCATAATAGGCCGGCTTGATGTTGATGCCCTGACGGGTGATCGGGGTGGTCACGCGCGAGGCTGCGTCATTCTCCCCGAGCAGGGGATATTTCTCCTTCTTGAGGGCGTAGTTCCAGCGCTCGTCGAACTCGCGCAAGTCGATGCCGAGGGTCAGCTTGATGACCTCAGAGAAATAGGGCGAGACCCAGACGTTCTCGATCAGCTGCAGTATCTTGTCCTCCCCCCAGCCCTGGTCGATGAAACGCAGAAGACTCTGCCCCTCCTTGTACATGAGAAAGGTGCCGTTGATCTGGTATATTCCGGTGACGGGACAGAGATAGTTGTTGATCACCGCATCGCGGAGGAACATCTCGGCCTCGCTGTCCCAGCCGGCCGACCAGTATTCGGCCAGCCCTTCGATGAACCAGAGGGGCAGGCCGGGATGGGTTCTCTGTTTGTGCTCCCTGAGTACCCGGTTCACTCTGGCATGGGTGAAGACGTGGACAAGTTCATGGCGGATGACCCGCTTGAACTCGGGGATGGAGCCGTTGGCCGGCACGACCACACGCCCCTTGAGAAACTCGAAAAAGCCCCCGACGCCTTCGGGGATCAGATAGGAGATGGTGTTGCTCTCCTGGAAATGGGCATGGGTGGCGTAAAAGATGAGGGGGATGCGCTCGGTGAGGCTGATGCCGAACTTGTTCTCCAGGAAGCGGTAACTCTCCTCGGCCCAGGCGGCGCCGATCTCGGTCAGCTCGCGCATCTCGGGGTAGTGGTAGATGTCAAAGTGATCGGTTTGAAGGATGCGCCAGTCAAAGTGGTTATAGATCACCTTGTTGCGCCCGAAATAGTATTGTGCGCCGGCGCCGCCGGGGATGAGCCCGGCGAGCGCGGCGAGCAGGAGGAGGCTGCGCCGGAGGATATGGAGGAATCTCGCACCGCTCATGGCATGGGATCCTCAAGTGAGACGGAGGCCGGGGAGGAGGGTGGCAGTCGGCCTCCGCATTGCCGTCGTCGTGCTTTCTTAAATCTCTTTCTCGTAGAAACGGAAGGTCTTGTAGCGCCTGGCCGAGAGATCCTCGAGGGCGCCGATCATGCGCTGGTTGATCTCGAGGATGATTGAACATTCACTGTCGACAAAGCCCAGCTTGAGTCCCTCCTCGAAGGTCTTGAGATAAAAGGCAATGTCGATGCCGCGGTGGCGGTGCTCCTTGAGCACGCCCATGGCCATGGTGCGCAGGCGTGTGCTCTTGCGCACATGCCAGAGGAGCTTGAAGAAGCCGAAGGGGAAAAGGCGGCCGTTGGCCTTTTGCAGGGCGGGGTTGACATCCCGGACGCTGAGGGAGAAGCCGATGCATTCACCATGGTAGAGGGCGAAAAGGGTCACCTCGGGGACAATCACCATTTTGAGTTCCTTGACCAGGTCTTCGACCTGGCGGTCTGTGTAGGGCACATGGCCCCAGTTCTCCATCCAGGCGTCTGAGAAGATGCGCGCCACCTCACGCACCCGCTGGTCAAAGATCTTCATGTCAAGGGGGACAATCTCCAGCCCCTCCTGATGCATCACCCGGTCGGCGATGCGCTGCAGCCCCGGCCTGATCTGCGAGTCCCTGCTCACCAGAAAGGCGTACCAGTCCATCGCCTTTATCATCCCGGCGCTGTCCATCAGGCGCTCGTAATAAGCCGGATTATAGGCGGTGAGGATGCAGGGCATGGTATCGTTGCCATCAATGAGGGTGCCGCTGATGTCGTACATCGAGGGGCTCATCGGCCCCATCATGCGTTTTTTCCCCTTGCTGCGCAGCCATTCCGCGGCAGCGTGGACCAGGGCGTCTGCAACCTGCTGATCCTCGATGCTCTCGAAAAAGCCGAAAAAACCGGTGTGGTTGTCGTGATAGTGTTCATACTGGTGGTTGATCTGGGCGGAGATGCGGCCGACCGGCTCGCTGCCGCGCCAGGCCATAAAGAGTGCGATCTCGCCCAAGGTGTAAAAGGTCCCCTTCGCCGGATCGAGTATTTTCATCTCATCGCCGATCAGCTGCGGGACCCAGAGGGGGTCATGACGGTAGATGCGCCAGGGGAATTTGATGAACTGTTTGCGTTCCCCTGGTGTGGTGATGCGCTGTATCCGGATGTTCTCCATGGAGGACCTTTCAGGTTGAGGAAACCGTGGAAGAGGAAAAGAGAATGGGGATTATGCAAATATTTGTTGCATTTTAATAGAAAAATTGCTATAATTACAGGCTATAAAAAAAAGAGAGGAACCATGGCGAACCACAAATCTGCTGTCAAGAGAATCCAGACCAATACGCGCGACAACGAGCGCAACAAGTCCTATAAAAACACACTGCGCACCTCGGTGAAGAAGGTCCGCGCCGTCACCAGCAAGGAAGAGGGCGAAAAGCTGTTTCGCAGCACCGCCTCCCTGCTCGACAAACTGGCGAAAAAGGGCATTATTCACAAGAACAAGGCCGCCAATCAGAAAGCCAAGCTCGCCTCCCTGATTAACAAGCTGAGTTAACCGCGCCTCCCGATCGCGCCGTCCTCTGGACCCCTTTTGCCCCGACAGCATCCTGCCGGGGCTTTTTTTATCCCTCCGCTTCAAGATCAGGCCGTCCGCCTCCTCAGGCTGTCCCCCCTCGCCTGCTCTCCGGTCCTCCTGCAACCTAGCGGCCCTGAATCATATAGTTGGGCGCTTCCTTGGTGATGATGATGTCATGGGGGTGGCTTTCGAGCAGTCCGGCCTGGGTGATGCGCACAAAGCGACCCTTCTCCTGCAGATCGCTGATGGTGGCTGCACCGCTGTAGCCCATGGCCGAGCGCAGGCCCCCGATCATCTGATAGATCACATCCGCCACCTTGCCGCGATAGGGAACCCGCCCCTCGATCCCCTCGGGCACCAGCTTTTTGGCATCCTGAATCCCCTCCTGAAAATAGCGGTCGCCGCGGCCGCTGCGCATCGCCCCGAGCGAGCCCATGGCGCGGTAGACCTTGTAGCTGCGCCCTTCGTAGAGGATGGTCTCGCCCGGGCTCTCTTCGGTCCCCGCCAGCATGTTGCCGAGCATGACGGTGTCGGCCCCTGCGGCGATGGCCTTGGCGATATCGCCGGTCTGTTTGATGCCACCGTCGGCGATGAGGGGGACTTTAAGCTTGCGGCAGATCTCGGCACAGCTCATGATCGCGGAGAGTTGTGGCACGCCGGTGCCCGCAACGATGCGGGTGGTGCAGATCGAGCCCGGCCCGATCCCGACCTTGACGGCGTCAGCCCCCGCCTTGATCAGTTCCTCGGCCGCCTCCGGGGTGGCAATGTTGCCGGCGATGACCTCGATCTTGGGGAACTGTTTTTTCATCAGCGCCACGGTCTGGATCACCCCGTGCGAATGGCCATGGGCAGTGTCGACGACAAGGACATCGGCGCCGGCCTCGATCAGGGCCTCCGCCCGTTCCTGGGTGTCGTGGGCGACGCCGATAGCCGCCCCGACCAAAAGGCGGCCGTGATGGTCCTTGGAGGCGAAGGGGAAGCGTTTGCGGTTCTGGATATCCTTGACCGTGATCAGCCCCTTGAGCTTGCCCTCCTTGTCGACCACCAGCAGCTTTTCGATGCGGTGCTGCTGGAGCAGCTTCTCGGCTTCATCCAGGGAGGTGCCGACCGGAGCGGTGATGAGCCGCTCCTTGCCAGTCATGAGTGATGAGACGCGCTTGTTGAGATCGGTCTCGAAGCGCAGATCGCGGTTGGTGAGGATGCCGGTGAGCTTCTGGCCGTCGACGATGGGGATGCCGGAGATGCGGTAGCGCTGCATCAGCTCGAGGGCTTCACTGAGCTTGCGGTCGGGGGCGAGGGTGATGGGATTCATGATCATTCCCGCCTCGGAGCGTTTGACCTTGTCGACCTCGGCGGCCTGTTCCTGGATGGAGCAGTTTTTGTGGAGGATGCCGATGCCGCCCTCGCGGGCGATGGCGATGGCCAGGTCCGCCCCGGTCACCGTATCCATGGCGGCGCTGAGCAGGGGGATATTGAGGGTGATCTTGCGCGTCAGCCGGGTGCGGATGTCGGTTTCCTTGGGGAGGACATCCGATCGGTTCGGCACCAGCAGGACGTCATCAAAGGTATAGCCTTCACCGATGATCTTGTTCATCGCTCTCGCTCTCCAGAATACTTGCAGTTGTTGAGGCCGTCAGCACCGGCCGTTGTTTCACTTTTTACAGCCCACCCACCGCTGTCTCGGCGGTTTCGACGATGATGTTTTCGTGCGCCATGGCGCTGATGGTGCAAATGTCGGCATGCAGCAGCCGGTCATGCGGCATCGAGCCGATGCGGCTGCGGATGAGACGCCAGGCCGGTCCGGTGCCACGGCCGGGCTCGAGGGCGCAGCGGAAGGTGTGGGGGTCCTGGCCGAATTTGAGGCCGGTGCGGAAATCCATGGCCTGGCAGCCGGCGAGCAGTTCGATGCCGATGATGGTCTCACAGTTCTGCACCACCTCCAGGGCCTTGCGGCTGGCGAAGGTCCCCATGCTGACAAAGTCCTCCTGGTTGGCGGAGGTCGGGATCGAATCGACCGAAGCGGGATGGGTGAGCACCTTGTTCTCGGAGACCAGGGCGGCGGCGGTGACCTGGGCGATCATAAAGCCGGAGTTGGTGCCGCTCTCGGCGGCGAGAAAGGGGGGGAGGCCGCTCTGGACCGGGTCCATCAGGTTCTCAAGGCGCCGTTCCGAGATATTGGCGAGCTGGGCGACGGCGATGGCGAGGGCGTCGCAGGCCAGGGAGACCGGCTGGCCGTGAAAATTGCCGCCCGAGAGGACCTCGTTTTCATCGGCGAAGATGAGGGGATTGTCGGTCGAGGCGTTGAGTTCGGTGCCGATCACCTCCGCGGCGTAGGCAAGGGCCTGGCGCACCGCCCCGTGCACCTGCGGGGTGCAGCGCGAGGAGTAGGCGTCCTGGACCTTGCCGCAGTGGGCATGGGACTCGACGATCTCGCTGCCGCTGAGCAGTCGGATGAGATTATCCGCCACACGGATTTGCTCACGGTGGCCGCGGGCTTGCTGGATGCGCGGATCAAAGGCAGTGCGGCTGTTGAGCAGGCTCTCGACGCTGATGGCTGCGGCGATGTCGGCCAGCCGGGCCAGATTGAGGGCGCGCTGGAGGGCGACCGCGGCATAGGCGGTCAGAACCTGGGTGCCGTTGAGCAACGCCAGTCCCTCCTTGGCCTTGAGGGTCACCGGGCGCAGACCGGCCCGGGCGAGGGCATCAGCTCCGGCGAGGCGCTCGCCCTCATAAAAGGCCTCGCCAAGGCCGAGCATGACCAGGGTCATGTGGGCGAGGGGGGCGAGGTCGCCCGAGGCCCCGACCGAACCCTTGCAGGGGATGACCGGGAGGATGCTGCGGTTGAGCATCTCCTGGAGGAAAAGGGCCAGCTCCGGCCGGGTGCCGGAAAAGCCCTTGCACAGGGCGTTGATCTTGAGGGCGAGCAGGGCGCGCACGATGGGCGCGGGAATGGGGTCCCCGACTCCACAGGCATGGCTGAGCACCAGGTTAAGCTGGAGCTGGTCGAGTTCGCTGTCGGGGATGTGGATATTGGCCAGCTTGCCGAAGCCGGTGTTGACACCGTAAACCACCCGGCCTTCAGCGATGATCCCCTCGATGCAGGCGCGGGAGGCGGTCATGCGCGCCATGGCTGCGGTCGTGATCGCGACCAGGCGGCCGGAGACGACGGCGTGAAGGTCGGCGAGGGTGAGGGTGTGTCCGTCGAGGAGGATGGGCTGCATGGTGCTTTCTCCCTGAAAAATGCGCTAAAGTTTAAAAAAAAATCGCGAGATAAACAACTTGTTTTTCAGCCGGAAAGGGATAAAAAAAAGGCGGCGCCGGTCGGGCGCCGCCTGGTGGTTGGCAGGTGTGTGCGGCAGGCTTACATCATGCCTTCGCTGCGGAACTGGTCGTAGAGCTTGTTTACCGCCGGCACATAGGAGCGGGTCTCCTTGAAGAGGGTGCTGTCGTTGCGGTTTGAGGCCAGCCACAGGGCGGCCCGTTTGGGCCCGCCGTTGTAGGCGGCAAGGGCGCCGTCGTGGTTGAAGGTGCCCACCAGTTCGCTCATGTAGCGGCAGCCCAGACGGATGTTGCTGATCGGATCGTAGAGGACCTGATCGGCGCTGGTCCAGTCGATCCCCTCCTGGGTAGCCAGAAAGGCGGCAGTGGCTGGCATGATCTGCATCAGCCCCATGGCACCCATGGGCGACTTGGCCTGGGTGTTCCAGGTCTTGCCGGTCTCATGTGTGATGGTGGCGCAGATGAAATCCTCATTCAGGTTCGGGTACTTTTTGGTCATTTTGTAGATTTCATTGGCGATGCGCTCTTTTTCGGTCTCGGACATGGAGTGGTTATAACGCGAGATGATGCCCGTGATTTTGTTGACACTGGTGCGTCGTTGGCTGTCGATGGCAGCCATGGTTTGCTGCTGCTGCAGGAGCGCGCTGATGGTGTCGTTCCCGCTGCGCTGGGAAGAGCCCAGAAAATCGCCCGACATCAGGCTGATACCCTCGATGAATATAAAGCTGGTCAGAAAAACCAATCCGGCGATTATCCTCAGCTCTTTTTTACCGAGCTGCATCTTGCCCTCCAATAATCGTTGATTCCGATCTTTAGAGGCCTTCACGGTTGCATTGAGCTTCGCCACTTTCTGCTTGAGCTGTTCTTTCGAAACTATTTTGTTGAGCTGTGCTTTCATTTTCTCTTCTTTGTTGGTCCGACTTTTCCTCCGGGATGCGCCTGCTGTCGTAATTTTGTGTCCATTTCAGGCACCGCGGTGTGAAATGGTTACTAGAGTATGCGCATCGAGGAGATTTAACAGAATGGTCCGGGGTTCTATTCCCCGAAATTCCCCTTCTCACCAATACTATTAGCAAACCATGTGCCAAAACAGGCGCCGATGAGGGTGGTTTGGTGAAAAGGAGCCTATAATATAAAGAAAATATTAAAAATAGTCAACTCCTATCTGCTCAAATTACCTTTTTGTAACCAGGCCTGCAGGGGGCGGTCTGAACGAGCAGGGGGAGAAAGTGGATTGAAATGAGGCAGCCTCGCACGGCTCCTTCCGGGGGGTGAGTCATTTCAGGCCAATTTCTCCGCATGAAAAGTGCGCCGCATCACATCATCGGGCCGGGATGCCGCTACTTCTTAAATGTAATAAAATCAATTAATATAGCCGACGAGTGCCATCTCCGGCCGGAGGAAGGGCGCCTTTTGTTCCCGGCGGGGAAGCCCCCCCGCCTTGTGTCTCGCTCTGAGACAATAGAGGCCGCCTGGCCGGGGCGGCCATTAGCTCTTGACTCTCATGCAAAAACTGAGTATGTTATCACGCTGAATAAACCATACACAAACTGAGGAGCGGAAATGACCTCTAATATTCGGTTAAAACAATGGGTTAAGGAAATGGTGGAACTCTGCGAACCCGACCAGGTGCACTGGTGTGACGGTTCGCAGGCGGAATATGATCAGATCTGTTCAATTTTGATACAGAAGGGCACTTTTCGCCGCCTCAATCCCGATCTGCGGCCCAACTCTTTCCTGTGCGAGTCCGATCCCCGCGATGTGGCGCGGGTCGAACAATCCACCTTTATCTGCTCACGCCAGCGCGAGGATGCCGGTCTGACCAACAACTGGCGCGATCCGGATGAGATGAAGGCACTCCTGCTCCCCATCTATCACGGCTGCATGCGCGGGCGCACCATGTACGTCATTCCCTACAGCATGGGGCCCCTGGGCTCGTCCATCAGCCAGATCGGCGTTGAACTTACCGACTCCGGGTATGTGGCGGCCAACATGCGCATCATGACACGCATGGGCAAACAGGTGCTGGATGTCCTGGGCGACAATCCCTTCATCCCCTGCCTGCATTCGGTGGGCAAACCCTTGCGGCCCGGTGAAGAGGATGTGCCCTGGCCCTGCAACCCGGAGAACCGCTATATCGTCCACTTTCCCGAAGAGAAGATGATCTGGTCTTACGGCAGCGGCTACGGCGGCAACGCCCTGCTCGGCAAAAAGTGCTTCGCCCTGCGCATCGCCTCGGTCATGGCGCGTGAACGGGGGTGGCTGGCCGAGCATATGCTGATCCTCGGCCTGACCAGTCCCGAAGGCGAGAAGCGCTATATCACCGGGGCTTTTCCGAGCGCCTGCGGCAAGACCAATCTCGCCATGCTCATCCCCACCCTGCCCGGCTGGAAGGTGGAGACGGTCGGCGACGATATTGCCTGGATGAAGTTCGGCGAGGACGGCCGCCTTTATGCGATCAACCCCGAATTTGGTTTTTTCGGGGTGGCGCCCGGCACCTCGATGGAGTCCAATCGCAACGCCATGCTGAGCATGCGCGAGAACTCGATCTTCACCAATGTGGCCCTCACCCCGGAAGGGGATGTCTGGTGGGAGGGGATGACCCCGGAAAAGCCGCCCCGTCTCACCAGTTGGCTCCATGAGCCCTGGACGCCCGACGGCGGCAAGCCGGCGGCCCATCCCAACGCCCGCTTCACCGCCCCGGCCGGCCAGTGTCCGGCCATCGATCCGGCCTGGGAGGATCCCCGCGGTGTGCCCATCTCCGCCATCCTCTTCGGCGGGCGCCGGCCTTCACTGGTCCCTCTCATTCATCAGTCCTTCAACTGGCAGCACGGGGTTTTTCTCGGTTCGGTGGTCTCTTCCGAACGCACCGCGGCCGCCGACGGCACAGTCGGTGCGATCCGCCGCGATCCCTTCGCCATGCTCCCCTTCTGCGGCTACAACATGGCCGACTATTTCGCCCACTGGCTTTGCCTGGGCAACCGCCACGATGCGGACAAGCTGCCCAGGATCTTTTATGTCAACTGGTTCCGCAAGAACGCCGCCGGCCGTTTCCTCTGGCCCGGCTACGGCGAGAACAGCCGCGTGCTCAAATGGGTCTTTGAACGCTGCAGCGGCGCCGGTGAGGCCCTCACCACACCTATCGGCCATGTTCCGGCCCCGGGCGCCCTCGACGTGCGCGGGCTCGAAATCGGCGAGGCCGAGCTGGCGGAGCTCTTCAGGGTGGATCGCGAGGGCTGGATCAGGGAAGCGGCTTCCATCCGCGAGTATTATGCGACCTTTGGGCCGCGCTTCCCGCAACAGCTTTATGAGGAACTCGGCGCCCTTGAGGGGCGGCTGCGTTAGGTGGCTCTGCCGTTCCCGCCCCGGGATCCGGGGCGGGAACGGGCGGAAGTCCTTGACATTTATCCCCGGCTTTGTTAGATTGAAATGCAGAGATGTCCCGGCCGCCGCCAAGGATCGGCCGGAGGGAGAGGAACTAAACCGGACAGCCCGAGTCGGCTTCACGGGTCGTTCCAGAGGGAGCAGGATATGCGAGAAATAGCAGCCCCAATCATCAGCGAGCAGGTCGCCAGGCTGTGCATTGACGCCAATTACTATCTTGGCGCTGATGTCCTCTCAGCCCTCGAGGAGGCATTGGCCAAAGAGGAGTCGCCCACCGGGCGCGCCATCCTCGAACAAATCATCGAGAACGCCGGTATCGCCAGGGAAGGGGAGTTCCCCATGTGCCAGGATACCGGCTTTGCGGTTTTTTTCGTCGAACTCGGCCAGGAGGTAGTGGTCACCGGCCAAACCCTCGAAGAGGCCATCACCGAGGGGGTGCGCAAGGGGTATGGCGAGGGTTATTTGCGCAAGTCGATTGTTTCCGACCCCCTGCAGCGGGTCAACACCAAGGACAACACCCCGCCGGTGATCTGGATCGAGACCAAACCCGGCCGGGAACTCAAGATCACCATCGCTCCCAAGGGGGGCGGTTCAGAAAACATGAGTGAGGTGGCCATGCTCACTCCCTCCGACGGCGCCGAGGGCATCAAGAATTTCGTCGTCGACAAGGTGCGCCGCGCCGGCAGCAATCCCTGTCCCCCCATCGTCGTCGGCGTGGGCATCGGCGGCACCTTCGAGAAAGTGGCCTGGCTGGCGAAAAAATCCCTGCTCCGCCCGGTCGGCGACCGCAACCCCGATCCCTTCTATGCCGCGATGGAGCTCGAGCTGCTCGAGCGGGTCAACAAGCTCGGCATCGGCCCGCAGGGGCTGGGCGGGCGCACCACCGCCCTCGATGTGCACGTCGAGGTCTTTCCCTGCCATATCGCATCCCTGCCGGCGGCGGTCAATATCCAGTGCCACGCCGCGCGGCACAAATCGGTGGTCATTTGATCAGGAACTCTTTTTTCGATAAAGGAGTGTGGCTATGGCGGAAGCAATCAGAATAACGACGCCCCTGACCGACGATGTGGTCAAGAAGCTCCGCGCCGGGGACAGCGTGTTCATCACCGGCATCATCTACACCGGGCGGGATGCCGCCCATAAACGCATGGTCGATCTGCTCGACAAGGGTGAACCCCTGCCGGTCGATATCGCCGGTCATCTGATCTACTATGTCGGCCCCTCGCCGGCACGTCCCGGCAAACCGATCGGCTCGGCAGGTCCCACCACCAGCGGCCGCATGAACGCCTATGCCCCGCGGCTGCTGGCGATCGGCTCCAAGGGGATGATCGGCAAGGGCGAAATGAATGCCAAGGTCGCCGAAGCCCTGCAGTCGAACTGCGGGGTCTATCTGGTCTCGGTCGGCGGCGCGGCCGCCCTCATCGCCAAATCGATCAAGGCCAGCGAGATTGTCGCCTGGCCCGAGCTCGGGGCCGAGGCGATCGCCAAACTGACCGTGGTCGATTTCCCGGCGGTCGTGGCCCAGGACTGTCACGGCGGCAATATCTATCAGGAAGGGATCGCCCGTTACGGCATCAAGTAGGCAACCGGTCTCTTCACCATGGCAGGGCTGTCCGGTTTGCAGACAGCCCTCTTTTTATCCGGATCAGGATCGGCGGCCTGAGCTGCATCGGGGAAGTGAAACAAGCCGCCGTTGTTATGCGTATGCCCTCTGAAAAGGAGGCGCTCTTGTCCGCACTGGTTGAAGCGATCGATCTCCACAAGCACTATCAGAAGGGCAAGGCCGAGGTGGCGGCTCTGCGCGGGGTTTCGTTCGCCGTCGAGGCGGGGGAATTCATCTCCCTGGTTGGGCGTTCCGGCTCCGGCAAATCGACCCTGCTCAACATTATCGGGGGGCTGGATACCCCCAGTTCGGGAGAGCTGCGGGTGGGGGGGCGCAACCTTGCGGCCATGGACCGGGAGCTGCTGGCCCGCCACCGCCGCACCACGGTGGGGATGATTTTTCAGTCCTTCAACCTCATCCCCTCGCGCACCGCCCTCGAGAATGTCGCCCTGCCGATGATCTTCGCCGGCATGGAGCGCCCTGTGCGCAGCCGCCGCGCTGCGGAGCTGCTCGATCTGGTCGGCCTCGACCAGCGCCATACCCACAAGCCGGCCGAGCTCTCCGGCGGCGAGGCCCAGCGCGTGGCCATCGCCCGCGCCCTCGCCAACGACCCGGCCATCCTCCTGGCCGACGAGCCCACCGGCAATCTTGACAGCCATACCGCCGCCGGCATCCTCGAGCTGCTGGCGCGCCTCAATCAGGAGCGTGCCCTCACCATCCTTATGGTCACCCACGACCAGCCCTCGGCCGAACGCCTCTCCGACCGTCTGCTCCACATGCTCGACGGGGGCATCATCGGCGAGGAGAGGGGAGGGAGGAGGGCATGAAGGGCTCCGACCTGCTGCAATTCAGCCTCGACAACCTGCGGCGCACCAGGCTGCGCACCTTTCTCACCACCCTCGGGGTGATCATCGGCATCGGCGCCCTGGTGGCGATGGTCTCCTTCGGAACCGGCATGCAGCGCAACATCACCGAGGCCTTCACCGCCAATGATCTCTTCACCACGATCCGGGTGCTCCCGGTGCGGATGGATATCGAGCAGGTGATGGCCGGAAATCTGGACGGGGCGATGAGCGGCATGCAAAAGCGGACGCGGGCGCTCAATGACACCGCCATCGCCCTCATCGCCGCCATGCCTGAGGTGGCGGTCGTTTTTCCCGAGATCACCTTTCCGGTCAAAATCCGTTTCGGCGGCCAGGAGACCAGCACCACCCTGCGCAGCGTCCCCGTGGCCATGGGGGGGTATACGCCCTACGACCGCATGGGCTGGGGAGGTTTTTTCAGCAGCGATTCGGCGGCCGAGGTTATCCTGTCTTACGGCCTCCTCTCCCGTCTCAAACTCACCCTCGACGGTGAGGATGAGCAGGCACGGACGGACAGCAGCCGCGTCTGGCGCCGGGTGAAGGCCGATTCACTCATCGGCGCGGAAGTGGAGGTTATCACCTCCGTTCTCGATCTGGGGCGGATGATGAGCGGGGGGCTCGCCGCGGCCGGGCAGCCCTCTTTCACCGAGCATGTCACCCGGCTGCGGGTGGCGGGCATCCGGCCCCGCCCGCACGCCTTCAGCAATGAACAGGTCCAGGGCGGCATCGTCGTGCCCCTGCTGACCGGCAAGCGGATGCCCCGTTTCGCCTTCAACAACATGTGGAGCCTGCTCTCCCGCGGGGGGCGTCCCACCGGCAGCTATGAGGCCCTCTACGTGCGTCTCAACCATTTGCAGGATCTCCCGGCCATACGCAAGCGGCTGCAGGAACTGAACTTTTCGGTCTTTGCCCTGGCCGATCAGCTCGAGGAGATCAAGCGGGGGTTTCTGATGGTCGACACCGCCCTCGGCGCGGTGGGCACCATCGCTCTGGTCGTCGCCGCGCTCGGCATCATCAATACCATGGTGATGTCGATCCTCGAACGCACGCGCGAGATCGGGGTGATGAAGGCGGTGGGGGCGAGCGAGCGCCAGATCAGGACGATTTTTTTCTTCGAGGCGGGGTGCATTGGCCTGATGGGGGGGATGCTCGGGGTGCTCCTCGGCTGGCTGGTCTCGCGCCTGGCCAACTGGATCGCCAATCTCTGGACCCTGCGGCAGGGAGGAGGAGTGGGCGGCGATATTGAGTTCTTCTATCTTCCCCCCTGGCTGATCGGCGGAGCGATCCTCTTCGCCGTGGGGGTGAGCCTGGCGGCGGGCTATTATCCGGCCACACGCGCAGCCCGTGTAAATCCGGTCGAAGCCCTGCGCCATGATTGAGCATCGGCCCGGCATAAAAAAAGCCCGGTCTCTGGCGAGCACCGGGCTTTTTTATTATGGCTGCGGCTGTTTCAGGATTCGTCCCAGAGTTCCCCGGCGTAGACCGGATCGACCGTACCGGCGAGGGTGATGCCTGAGTAATCGGGATTGAAGACGACCACCAGCTGCCCGCCGGGGAAATCGACCTCCACTGGTGAGGAAGCCCGGCCGCGCAGATGGCTGATCACCGATGAGGCGACCGCCCCGGTGCCGCAGGCGAGGGTTTCGGCCTCCACCCCCCGTTCATAGGTGCGGACACGCAGATGATGGCTGTCGAGGACCTGGACGAAATCGATATTGGCCCCCTGCGGGAAGGCGGGATGGCGGCGGTACCAGGCCCCGCGGCCGGCGACATCCACGGACGCGACCTCTGTGCTGAAGAGGACATAGTGGGGCACGCCGGTATCGATATACCCCCCTGCGCTCAGCTCCATGGCATCCCCGGCCACATTCAGCCCGAGGTCGAATCCACCCGGCGGGATGAAGGCTGTGGTCACGTGCCGCCCCTCCACCCTGGCCCTGTAAATGCTGCCGCTGATCTCGAAAGAGAGTTCATCCCCCCCGATGCCGAGCTGGCGGGCGAACCAGGCAACCGCCCGGCTGCCGTTGCCGCACATCCCGGCGAGGCTGCCGTCGGAATTGACATGGATATAGTGGAAATCGGCGCGGCTGCTCTCCTCGAGCAGGATGACGCCGTCCGCTCCGACGCTGCGGCGGTGCTGGCAGATGGCGCTGAAAAAGGAGGCATCCTCCCGGGCCGACCAGATCCCGCTGCGGTTGTCGACCAGGATGAAATCATTCCCGGTCGCTGATATCTTGACAAAGCTCAATTTCAATTGAGATCGTCCATCATCGATTTTTTGTTATAGCCCTCCGGCAGCTCAAAGATCCCCTCCGGGGCTTTGCCCTCCCTGAACTCGATCAGCTCGCTCGTGGATTTGATTGTCTGTCCCATCATCTGCACACTGGTGGCCGAACGGACCTGTACTCCCTTGATCTTTTTCATCTCCTCGAGCATGCTCTGCAAGCTGGAGGCGAGCATCGGGTTGGCGGCCATCATGGCGCTGCTGAATTTGGCGTAGAGGGCCGGGTCGATTTTGATCTCCTCGGTTGCCCAGATCTCGCTCTCGGTCGCAAAGCCCATACCCCCCATCTCCATTTTCATGAGATAGCGTTTGCACTCCCAGGTGCCGATCTTTTTCTTCTCGGCTGTGGGGGTGACGGTCACCTTGATCCCGAGGTCAGCGGCCGGGGCTTGCGCCGCGGCGGTGAAGCTGAGGGGCACCTCCATGTAGCTCTTCTGGGCGTGCTGCAGGATATAGAGAAGACCTTTGTCCATGCGCATGATCACCGAGGCCTCCGGCTCATCGCTGCGCACCTTGTCTGCGGTCATCCAGATGGACTTGATCTTCTCACTCGCGGGCATGGTCTGCCCCATTACCGTGGCTGCATCAGTGTGCTCTTTCTCCTTCATGAAGACATCCGCCCGGGCTGCACTCATGAAGAGAAAGACTGGCAAGATGACGGCGAGGGTGCGGATCGATTTTTTCATCGGGACCTCCTGTTGAGGAAATGACGGGGTGGACGGGCTGCCGGATATCTGCTCCCCCGCGTGAGGGGAGTTCGCGCGCCTGCGCGAGAGGGGGATGATAGCTATACGGTGCCAATGGAATAAAAGTTGCGGATCAGCCGAGCTTTTGCCTGACCAGATCGAGAAAGACCCCTTCGGCCACCGCAGATTCGTGGGCGAGGATCTGTTCCACCTCGCCGGCGATGGCCTCCCGGCTGGCTGCGAAATCGGGATCGCTGGTGGCGAGATCCTCATAGTCGTCGGCGATCTCGGCAATGAAATTCTCGCGGAAGGGTCTGATGGTCTGCAGCCGGTCGATCAGCGCCAGCGAGCGGTTGAGGATCTGGAAAAATATCACGCGGGCATGGGCATATTTGCCCTCATTGCGCAGGGATTTGGCGCGGACGAAAAGAAACTGGCAGGACTCGACGATCTGTTGAGGATCGATCTTTTGCGCCTGCGGGAAATCGAAGACCTCGGCGACATCCTCCTGAATGGCAGCCAGCTCATCCCGGCCGGAGGGGCTGATAAAAAAGGAACTCAGTTCCGGAAACACCTCGATGAGGTTGACGAATATATCCACCAGAGCGTTTTTTTCCCTGAGCCGGATCGCTTTGCGCAGTTCCTGATAGCTGGTGAAGGTCTGGGGCTCATTCAGCCAGCTGAGGAGCAGCGCCACCTGGTGCTCGCAGCGGCTGCTCCCCACCGGGCAGGTGCAGCGGCCGAAAAATTGTTCGCCATCGATGATCATCTCCACCCGGTAGTTGCCCTTGCCCCGCACCATCGCTGAGAGACCATAGTTGGTCTGAAAGCGGTGTCGCACCCAGCCATTTTCGTAGATCTGCTCGCCTGTACGGAATGCTTCAGGCGTCGCATAAGCCGAGACATCCAGAGGGGTAATTCGCGAGGGCATGCTTGAGTCCCTTCGTTATTCCGGAGAACGATGTGATATTTCCGGACGGTGCCGTCAGAGACCCGGCGTCCGTTCCGGCGGACGATATCAGTTTTTGGCCGTGGTGTTCTTTTTCAGATCACGAATTTTTTGCACGATGAGTTTGTGCGCCTCCTTGTCCAGTTCCGCACTGCTCTTCCCCCCCCCCTGCGCACTGGTGCGTTTCTCCATGCCCCCGTCGGGAGTCGGGAGCCAGAGGGCGAGCACGGGGACAACCCCGAGTTCGACCACCTGCCCCTCCTTGAGGGTCAGGGCGAGAGCCCCGCCGGCTTCATTGACGGATTTGATCTCCTCCCAGGGCAGGTAGTCGATGCGGTCGCCCTTGCGCAGTTTTCCGCCGGCCGGACGCAGCCTCTCGATGCCGCAAAGCGGCCGGACGTGGAGAAGGGCCTTCTGGGTGATGCGGTAATCGAGGCCGTAGGCCAGATTGCGGAAAAAGGCGCTGACGACGCCGAGGATAAAGACCACAAAAAAGGTGATGCGGCCCGCTGAGAGGGAGAAACCGCCCAGTCCGATGGCGTTGAAAGTGATGGAGGCCAGCAGCCCCAGGACAAATCCGCCGAGAAGCCAGCTGAAGATCTTGCTGTAAAAACGGCCGGCGGCGCGATGCCGCCAGATGAGCAATAGAGGGCCGAAATCGGTTTCCAAGCTGCCGCGCTGCCACAGTTTCATCGCCTCAGGACTCCTTTCAGGGTGCTGGAATGGTTACGCCCCAATATACAAAAAAGCGGTCGAATTTATCAAGCAAATTATAACCGTTTACTCGGTTTTGGCCAGGCGGAATTCGCCGTTGCTGAGGCGGTCGACGAAGAGATAGCGGCGGTTGAGCCGGTTATAGGCCCAGATTTCAGTGGAGGCCATGCCCATCTCACCCGCATGTTTTTCGATCTGGTCGGGCGGGCCGTTCTGGATATAGACCCTGCCCCGGTCCGTGCGCCAGCCCTGGCGTCCCGAAAAGCTTTCGCTGAAACTGCGGTTGCTGTGATCGATGCGGCGGAAGAACTCCTCCCTGAGTTCGTTCAGCGGCGTCTCCGGGGTCGGGTCCCGCTTCTGCCAGAAGGCCTCGTAGAGGCTGTCGCGCAGCGCTCCCTGTGCCCGCTCCATCTCCCTGATCGTGCTGCCCCGGGCGATGAGGGCGAGCTGTTCGACGGCGAGGTCGAGGGACTCCTGCTGCACCTCGGCTTGGCCCCAGAGCACCAGCACCCGCTGTGCGGCCTGGATGAGGCGCGAGCCCGAGCGTGCGCTCAGCTGCACGGTGTAATCGCCCGGCCTGGTGATCTCATCGGCCAGGTCGATGCAGTAGCGGAGAATCGAGGCCGCCGGTCTCACCAGGCTCTTGCTGACCATCTCGCGCCTGGCAGCGTCCATCAGGGTGAGCCAAACGCGCACCGAATCACTCCCCGCCGGGGGATAGAGCTCGAAGATCACGCCGATGGCGCTGTTCTGTCGCCGGAAGGCCCCGCGCAGATTCGGGGCGTAGAGGCCGGTTTCGCAGTCGAGGCTGTCGGCCAGAATGATGTCGCTGATCTGCAGGCGGTCGGGATTCAATTCCGCCACCTCCAGCCGCTCCTCCCGCTCTAGCAGGGCGATCCCCTCGGCGTTGAGCAGTTTCAGGCGCCAGGTGTAGCCGCCGGGTTTGAGATAGAAGCGAAAGGCCTGCGTCCAGGAGATGCCGCGGGCATTGGTCAGCTCAAAGCGGCCGACGGTGATGGTGTCGCGCAGGGTGCGATAGGCGGCCAGATCACCTCTGGCGTCGTAGATAAGCAGTTCGACCTCAAAACGGGCCCGCCAGCTGGTGGAGTCGGTCTTGATGAAGGTGAGCACATCGTTGGCCATCTGGATGTAGGAGTCTACGCTGGCCTCTGGCTTTTTTTCCGGGATGAAGGAGCGAAAGAAGCGGATCTGGAAAAGGTCGGCCCCGAAGGCGTTGCGGTTGCGGCCAGGGCCGGGCTGGCTGAAGGCCGGGGTGAGGGCGATCAGGAGCGCGAAAATCAGGAGCATGCGGATCTTGTTCATATTTGCCATCCTATTGTACAACCTGCAAGACCTCAATGGCCACATCATATTTGTCCTTGGTGAAGGGGGGCATCACATAGAGGCCACTCACCTGTTCGAACTGGCGGAGTTCCAGGATCCCCTTGCGGGCGATCTCGATGCCGGTCTCACGGGCGTGGGCGCTGTCGGCGGCGCCGGCGAAGCGGCGGACGATCTCTTCGGGGATGACCACGCCTGGCACCTCGTTATTGAGATACTCCACAGTGCGGTGGCTGACCACAGGCATGATCCCGGCCAGGACGGGGATGCGCAGGTGCTCCGTCCGTTTGAAGAAGCTTTCAAGCTGGTGCGGATCGAAGACCGGCTGGGTGAGCAGGTATTCGGCTCCGGCGGCCACTTTCTGTTCGAGGCGGGCGATTTCGAGGTCGAGATCGAGGGCGCCGGGGTTGGCGCCGACCCCGATATGCCAGCCGGTGGGTGCGCCGATGGGGTTGCCGGCCAGGTCGTGGCCGTGGTTGAGGCCGTTGACCATGCGGGTGAGGCCGATCGAATCGACATCAAAGACTGCGGTCGCGCTCGGATAGTCGCCCAGTTTCGGAGGATCGCCGGTGATGATGAGAATGTTGCGCAGCCCCAAGGCATAGTGGCCGAGCAGGTCCGACTGCATGCCGAGCAGATTGCGGTCGCGGCAGCAGTAGTGGAGGATGGTCTCGACCGGCAGGGAGCGCTCAATGAGGAGGGCAAGGGCGCTGGGCGACATGCGCGATGAGGCGCGTGGGCCGTCGGGGATGTTGATGGCATCGACCCCAAAGCCGGCCAGCTTGCGCACCCCCGCCAGCACCCCCTCGACCGAGATGCCGCGCGGGGAGAGCACCTCGACGGAAAGGACAAACTTGCGGCCGATGCGCGCGGCCAGGGCCGATTTTTCCGGGCGAGGGATGGGCTGGACAGCGCTCTCCACTTCAGGGTGGAGGACCACTGTGCTCGCCTCCTTGCGCGGCTGCAAGGCGCGGACGGCGCCGGCGATGGCCCGGATATGCTCCGGGGTGGTCCCGCAGCAGCCGCCGACCACGCTGGCGCCGGCGCTGATGAAACGGCGGGCGTATTCGGCGTGATACTCCGGGGTCGACATGTAAAGGAGGCGGCCCTCAAAGAGGCGGGGCAGGCCGGCGTTGGGTTGGGCTGTGATGAAGGGGGCACCGGCCCTGGCCAGGCGCCGGATCACCTCGAGCATGGCGTGCGGTCCGACCGAACAGTTGGCGCCTATGCAGTCCGCCCCCTCCCCCAGCAGGGCTTGCACCACGGTCTCGGGCTGGACCCCGAGGGTAGTCTTGCCCTCCTCGTCATAGGTCATCTGGGCAATAACCGGCAGCCGGCTGACCCGGCGAACGGCGCGCAGGGCGAGCAGGATTTCGTTGAGATCCTGGAAGGTCTCGAGGAGAAAGAGATCGACACCGGCCTCGGCGAGGGCGGCGGCCTGTTCTCCGTAGAGCTCGAGCATCTCCGCCTCCGGGATGGTGCCGAGCTGGGCCACCGTGACTCCAGTGGGTCCGATCGCCCCCGCGACATAAAGCTCCTCGTCCGCGGCCTGGCGGGCCAGCTCGACCCCGCGGCGGTTGATAGCCGCCGTCTGCTCCTCCAGGCCATGGGCCTTGAGCTTGTAGCGGTTGGCGCCGTAGGTGTTGGTCTCGAGGATGTCGGCGTGGGCGGCCGCATAGGCGCGATGGAGATCGAGGACCATCTCGGGCGCGGAGAGGTTGAGCTCATCGAAGCAGCGGTTTATAAAGATGCCGCGGCTGTAGAGCATCGTGCCCATGGCGCCGTCGCAGACGAGAATGCGCTCCCGGACGCGTTCGAGAAAGGGTTGCTTCGCCACAGCGGGCGTCTCCTAAAAGTCTGCGCCGAGCGACCACAGGGATTGCGGCGAATGCGATGAATTGTAAAAGTTGGTCGGCCAGGCCAGGTCGTAGCGCAGCAGGAAAAAGCCGACGTTCATGCGCACCCCGAACCCGAAGCTGGCGAACATGTCCTTGGTCTTGAAGAGCCCGTTCGGGGCCTTGACGAAGGGTTTGATCTTTTCCCCCTTGTCCCAGGCCACGCCCATATCGGTAAAGAGAGCGCCGCCGATGTTGCCGAGTTCGATGGGCAGCGGGAAGCCGATGATGGCGCGGCGGATCAGGGGAAAACGGAACTCGAGGTTGACCAGGGCGAAGCGGTTGCCCTCAAGGGTGTAGTACTCAGCGCCGCGCAGGGGCATCTCGAAGGAGGCGAAATAGACATCCTCGATGTGCTGCACGCGGATGCCCCCGAAGAACTCCTGATTGAGCCAGTTGGGCAGGCCGCCGAGGAAGAATTTCTGTTTGTTGCGGCCCTCGCTGAAACCCGTGGCCAGACGCGTGGCGAAGGTATAGTCGCGCATCAGGCGCAGATAGCGCCGGAAATCCAGGCGGACGGTGGTGAAATCGATGCCGCTTTTACCGAGTCCTGGGCTGTAAGTGACACCGAGTGCCATGCCACCGCCGTTGGTCGGTCCGGTGTAGCCCCAGACGGTGGTGTCGCGGGTGTAGGTGAGATTGTTCATGAGGAAAAAACGGTCGCGTGCGGAGAGATAGCCGCGATCGATGAGCTGGTCGACGATTTCGTCGGGGATCTCCAGATAGGAGCGGCTGATGCCCATGGCGCTGAGGCCGTAGCTGATGCGCTCGAATTTGTTGAAGGGGTTGCTCATGAGCAGGCTCAGGCCGTAATTGCGGTCGCGGACAAAACCGGTGTAATCGGAATAGTAGTAATAGGCGTTGTGATAGAGCCCGGTGCCGATGTCGAGCTGGCGGGGCAGATAGTAGTAGGTGAGGGCATAATCGGCGTTGCGGAAATCTCCGTAAAGGCCGAGGCCGATGTTGAGGCGGTGGTTGCCGAGCACATCGGAGAGCATGATGTTGGTCATGCCCTGGGTGCCGTAGAACTGGCTGTAGCCGACGCCGCCGTAGACCAGATCGGGGGTGAGCTCGACCTTGTACTTGTTGACCTTGTAGCGCCCGGTCGGCAGCTTGTATTCGGTGGAGTCGAGGAAGAGTTTTTTGGCGGCCTGGGTGACCAGCTCGCCCTGGGCGAAGCGGTCATCGAAGACAAAGTCACGGTATTCGTCCGATGCTGCCTCGCCGGGTTCGGGCTGGGGCTCCTCGCCGGCCAGGGGTTCATCCTCGAAGGTCTCCTTGATCCCCTTGCGCTGGTTCTCGACGAACTTGGTCTCGGGGACGACGACGTCACCCGGCTTGATGTCGAGGGGATTCTTGAGCATGTAGAGGTCGTAGCCGGCGAAGTAGAAGGAGATGAAGACCAGGCGGTCGGCGTTGCCCCCCCAGGTCGGCTGATAGGCCCCGGTCAGGACGTTGGTAATGGGCCATTCCTCGCCGCTCTCAAGGTTCCTGAGCCAGATGTTGCTGACCCCCTGGCGCTCGCTGGAGAAGGCGATGGTCTTGCCGTCGGCGGCATAGACCGGCACCCGCTCGCTGAACGGCCCTGCCACCACCTGCGTGACTGCGCCGCTTTCGACGGCGAGTTCGTAGATGTCCATGTTTTTCATATTGAGGTGCTGGGGCTTGAATCCCTCGGGCAGGCTGGCGGCCTCCCGGTCGCCCCGGTCGCTGGCGAAGATCAGATTGCCGCCGTCCGGGGCCCAGTTGGGCTCGACATCGCTGAAAAGGTCGTTGGTGAGGTTGCGCAGGGCCTTGGTCTGGAGGTTGAAGAGGTAGATGTCGCTTTGGCCGTTTTTGAGTCCGGTGAAGGCGATCTCGTCGCCTTTGGGACTCCAGCTTGGATTGTAGATGCCGTCGAGGTCCAGTTTATAGGTTTTGGTGATCTTGGATTTTTTAACGTCGACGATATAGATGGCGTCGCCGCCGCTGGCGCGGGCGGTGAAGACGACCTGTTTGTCATCCGGGCTCCAGCTCATGCCCGGCCCCTTGAGCCACTGCAGTTCCTCGAGGTTGCCGGCGCGCTGGCCCTTGACCAGCCGTTTGAGGATGCGGCCGTCGATGGCGCTCATCATATAGATATCGAAAAAGTCGCTCTTGTCCGATTTGAAGACCAGTTTGTCGCCGCGGTTGCTGAGGGCGGGGCTGGTGTTGACAAAGCTGCCGTCCTTGCGGTGGTCAGTGAGGCGCTTGGCGATTTCCTCCGGCTCGCTGCGGTTCTCCACATCAGGCCAGTATTTGCGCTTGAGGTAGCGATGCCAGCGCTTGGTGAGGTCATCCACCTCGAGGCCGATGGCCTGCTTGAGGCCGCGGTCAAAGTTCTTGTTGACCTTGACCTTGCCGAGGATCTCGCCCACCTTTTCCTGGCCGTAGCGCTCGACCATATAGTTCCAAACCGACTGCCCGCCCTTGTAGGCCAGGAAGGCGTTGAGGTAGGGGATGTCGGGGACGTAGCCGTTGACCGTGGCATCGCGCATGTACATGTCGCTTTCAATGTCCCAGCCGCGGCTCTCATATTCGGCAAGCCCCTCGATGAACCAGAGGGGCACCTGCATCTGGGTGATGCCGGTGATGATCTGCTGGGCCCCCGAGCCGTAGAGCATCTGCAGCATGACGGCATGGGTCAGCTCGTGATGGATGACGTGGCGGAATTTTTCCCACTCGCCATCGTAGGGGATGACGACCCGGTTCTTGAAGAATTCAGTAAAGCCGCCCACCGACTCTTCGGGCTCTGAGAGATCGACATTGGTCTGCTGAAAGTCGTTGTGGCTGTTGTGCAGGATGATCTTGATGCGGTCGGTCAGCTGGTAGCGGAAGGATTTTTGCAGATGGCGGTAGCTTTCTTCCGCGGTTTCAAGGACGAAGGCGGCGATCTCCTCCCCACCGTCGGTGTAATAGACGTTAAAGTGCTCGGACTGCACATATTGCCAGTTAAAGTTGGTGTACTGCACCTTGTTCTTGCCGAAATACTGCGCGTGCGACGATGCGGAGGCAAGCAGGAGCAGGGCCAGGCACAGAGATAAAGCGACACGTTTCATAGATACTCCCGTATCTTGGATGAGTCGAACAGGGTGCTTTGCGGCACCGGCAGGATCTTCTGGTTTAACACCGCAGCGGTGAAAAGGTTGCATGGAAAAATCGGAGCCGGGGGCTCCGCCGGATATTGCGGGGTGCGGGAGCCTGCGCAGGGCCCGGGTCGCCTCATTCCGCCGTCTGCAGCCGCTTTTCAAACTCGCTCCGCTCCTGGGGAGAAGAGAGCACGCCGATTTCGAGATGGAAGGTGGCGGTTTCGCCCGGCTCGAGCTGTCTGAGGCGGCTGCCCTGCCTGGCGTTGCTCCGCCCCTCGGGCAGGCAGTTGCCCGGCAGCATGCCGACGACGTAAGTGCCCTCTCCGGTCATTTTCCAGTGGGTATAGTGGGGGAGTTCCGCCTTGGGGTAGCTGAGGTAGAGGCCGATCCCCCTGCCCGCGCAGAATTCGGGATTGATCAGGGCGACATTAACCGTGCCCTTGGCATCGGCGTCGTGGTCGATATGATAGACGAGCTCGCCGGCCTGGGGGGTGGGGCCGTCGCAGTGGTCAAAACTCTCCATGGCCGCGGCGGCGGCTTCGTCGCGCGGCTCGACATTCTCGATGACGGCGCGCAGTTCGCTCCCTTCCGCAACGACAGGAAAACCGGCGTTGCATTGATAGAGGAGCATGAGCGGAGCGGCTTCATAGCCGTCGTTGACCACCTCGTCCTTGATCCAGAGCCGCGACTGTCCGATGCGGGTGTGAATGCTGCGCCGGAGGAGGAGATTGGGACCGAAGAGGCTGACCTCGCGGACATCCCCGACCGCCCAGAGCATGAACTCCTCTTCCTGCCAGTCGGCACCAAAGCCGACATTCTTGGCGGGGATGCTGCCGATGCGGCCGTTCATCCCCAGCTCCTCGTTGACCTCTTCGTCGATCTCCGGCGGTCCGACATGGGTCAATCCGCAGGTGGTCACCAGGCCGCCGCCCATGGCGTAGAGCCAGCCGATGTCATGGGGATCGAAAAAAGCGGGCGCGACCGGACCGGCCGGGCCCTGCCAGTGCAGAGGGACGCCGTTGAAAGAGGCGTCGTAGATATCGAGGGCGCGGTCCTGCAGCAGGGTGAAGGCAAAGCCCGACCCCGTCTTGAACTCGAGAGCGCGCAGGCCGCGCTCGCTGCCGTTCACCAGCTCGACCGGGCGAACGGAGGCAATCTGAGCGATGTCGCCGACATGGCGGAGCAGCTCCTTGCGTGTATAGGAACGACCGAATAGTGTGGCCACTATCTCCTCGCTGGGTTGAATTCCGGAACAGGGCGCCCCCTTCCCGGCACGGGAGAGCGGCGCCGATGCATTTAAAACAATGAATTAACATAGCTAAAAAGCGGGTAAAAGTCAAGCAACAAAAAGGGGGAGAGCCGGGAGCGCCGGGTGGCGCAACCGTGGGGAAGAGGCCTCAGCAGGAGGGCTCAGCCTGCAGGTATTTAATATAAAAGAGCATGTCTTCTCCGGCGCGGAAGTAGTTCCTGATCCGTCCCACCTGCCGGTAGTTCTGCTCGAGGAAAAAACGGACAAAGGCTGCGTGGCGTTCCTCAGAGGTGACCTCGATGACGACCAGGCGCATCCCCTCCTCGCGCATGCGCTCCTCGATCCAGGAGAGCATTTCGCTGCCGATGCCCTGATGCTGGAGGGCGGGGGTGACCACCAGCCAGTAGATCCGGCTGGTGCCCTCGGTGCCGGCGGCAGGGCCGAAGCAGGCGAAGACCACCACCTGGCCCTGGGCCTCCTCACCGACGACGACCCGGTACTCCTCCTGGTCGGCATTGAAAAGGTAGGCATCGATATATTCCATGGCGAGGTTGATCGCCTGAACACTGAAGACGCCGGTCTTTTGCAGCATCTCATAGACGATCTCCCGGTCGTGCGACACCATGGCGCGGATCGAGATCATGGCATGTACTCTGTCTGGTCAGCGGAACAAGGGGCGCGGCATGGCAGTGCGCCCTGGCGAATCTAATTGGCAAATAATGGGTAAACAATAACAATGCCAGAAATTCAGCAGAAAATAGACATTGATAATAATGGAGATAGGCTGTCCTTGAGAGGGGAGAGCGGGCCGGGGCCGGCCTTTTTTTTCGATATGAAAAAGAGGGACAACATAACGGGCAAAATATTCTCATTATGAGAATATGGTGCAGGGCCTTGCCGAAGGGCTTCTTAAAATGATAATTCACCTCATTCCTCGAGGCTGTACTCCTTGATCTTGCGGTAAAGGGTCGCCAGGCCGATCTGCAGGGTCATCGCTGTCTTTTGCTTGTCATGGTTACAGTAACGCAGGGTCTGTTCGATGGCCATCTTTTCGATCTCGGCGAGCGAGTTGCCCACCATCGGGCCGAGGGTGAGATCGAGCCCCTGCATGCCGGCCAGAAGGGTGGGGAAGTGGCTCATCTTGAGTTCGCTGCCCCGGGCCAGCACCACCGCCCGTTCCATCATGTTTTCGAGCTCGCGCACGTTGCCCCGCCACGGATAGCTCATCATCTGCGAGAGCACCTCCTCATCGATTTTCTCGATCGCCTTGTTGTTGATCTCGTTGTATTTTTGCATGAAATAAAAGGCGAGCAGTTTAATGTCGGCGGGGCGTTCACGCAGGGGCGGCAGGGTGATGGTAATGACGTTGAGGCGGTAGTAGAGATCCTCACGGAAGAGGCCTTTCTCCACCTGCTCCTGCAGGTTGCGGTTGGTGGCGGCGATGATGCGCACATCTGTTTTGAGCGCGCCGTTGCCGCCGAGGCGCTCGAACTCTCCACTCTGAATGAAGCGGAGGAGCTTGACCTGCATGGCGGGGGCCAGCTCGCCGATTTCGTCGAGGAAGAGGGTACCCCTGTCGGCCAGTTCCACCTTGCCGGGTTTTTGCTTCATCGCCCCGGTGAAGGCCCCGCGCTCGTAGCCGAACAGTTCGGCCTCGAGCAGGTTTTCGGGGATGGCGCCGCAGTTGATGCGGACGAAGGGTTTGTCGGCGCGCGGACTCGACTGATGGATGGCCGAGGCGATGACCTCCTTGCCCGTGCCGGTCTCGCCGGTGAGCAGGATGGTGCTGCGCGAGGGGGCGACCTGTTCGACCAAATCCAGGATTTTTTTCAAGGCCGGGCTGCTGCCGATCACCACCGGGGCCTCGGTGCTGCGGCCGAGCAGCAGCTTGAGGCGTTCGTTCTCCTTGCGCAGGGCGATGACCTCGACCAGCTTGGCGACGATGCGTTTGAGGTCGGCGAGGCTGAAGGGTTTGGCCAGATAGTCATAGGCCCCGCTGCGCAGGGCAACCTTGGTCGATTCTATGGAGCCGTAGGCGGTCATGATGATCACCGGCACCTGCGGATGGACCTCCTGGAGATAGCCGAGCAGATCCAGTCCCGAGCCGTCCTTCAGCTTCAGGTCGGTGATGACGATGTCGAGCTCCTCGTTTTTGGTGATGGTGAGGGCCTCGTTGCGCGAGGGGGAAGTGAGGATGTTATAGCCCTCATCCTCCAGGCCCAGCTTGAGGGCCTGCAGGGTATCAGTCTCATCATCGACGAGGAGAATACGGACGGGATTCATGGGGTTTGGTCCTCCGGATGGGCATGAAGTGGCAGGCTGACGGTGAAGCGGGTGCCCTGACCGCGTTTTGAGGCGACGCTGATGCGGCCGTGGTGGGCGAGGACGATTTCGCGGCAGATGAAGAGGCCGAGCCCCGCCCCGCTCTTTTTGGTCGTGAAGAAGGGGGAGAAGAGGCTGCGTTCGATTTCGGGCTCGATGCCCGGTCCGTCGTCGGTGATGCTGACGGAGACGCGGCGGCCGCGGCGCCCAAGCCGCACCCGGATAACGCCGCTCGCCCCGGTCGCCTCCATGGCGTTGGTGATCAGATTGACAAAGACCCGCCGCAGCTGGATCCAGTCGCCCACCACCGGGCAGGCCCCCCCGCTGGTAGAGTATTCGAGGGTGACCGCCTGGAAGACCGCCTCCAGCCTGGTCTCCTGCACAAGGCGGCCGACCTCGAGACCGAGGTCGAAGGGCTCCACCTTGAGGTGCGAGAGATGGGTGTAGGTGAGATAGTGATCGAGGTTGGCGCGCAGCTGCTGCAGCTGCCGCTTGGTCGCCTGGACCAGCCCGGCGATGCGCTCCTCCCCTCCGGGCCGCGGCGACTCGAGCGCCTCCTCGAGCAGTTCGGTGTTGAGGCCGATCGAATTGAGGGGATTGCGGATATCGTGCATGATCGCGCTGCTCAGACGCGAGAGCGCGCTGAGCTGGTTGAGGCGCTGCACGCTCGACTGAAAGGCCGCGCGCTCGCTGATGTCCTGGAAATTGAGGATGTAGCGGAAACGCGTCTGCGGCACCCCGGCGATGCGTCCCAGGGAGATCAGGGCCGGAAAGATCGAACCCTGCTTGCGCTGGATGTAGACCTCGAGGTTGGCGTGATACCCCCGCGACGAGGCGAACTTTTTCTCGAGCATCTGCCGGCTGGCGGGGGTGAAAAGAGTCATGACGCTGCGATCGAGGATGTCGGGGGGCTCAAAGCCCGTCAGCCGGGCGGCCATCGGATTCCAGTGCTGCACAATCAGATCGCCATCCAAGGCAATCACCCCAAGGGGGGACTGCTGCAGGAGCTGATAAATGAGGTTGAGCTGACGCTGGAGGCCGTCCTTGACGATCTTGAGCTCGCGGATCAGATTCTGGTCGCGGGCATGGAGGGTGTGATACTGCTCCCCCCAGAAGTGGCTGAGGCTGATCAGGGTGGTGTCGTAGAGCCGCTGCAGGGATTCGAACCGGGCGGCGAAGTCGGGATCGTTGTGCTGGGCGTTGTGGCGGATGAGAAAATGGTTGACGACGATGCGCGATATGCCCAGCAGCAGCAGTTGGGTATGGAGGTCCTGGCGGAGATGGGGCTTTTTCTGGTAGAGCTGCAGGGCATAATCGGTGAGGTGATGGCCGGGGCGCCTGGTCGCACTCTGGCGGATGTCAAGAACCAGATGGGTGAGGATGTTGGAGAAAAGCTGGCGCGCCGGATCGATTTCGAGGGGATGGCTGCTGCTCCAGGGGGAGATGAGCAGGGCTTCCATCGAGCTCTCGACCAGATCCTGATGATGGCGTTTGATGAGGGCGGCGAACTGCTGCATGGGTCAGGGCCTCTGGTTTTATCATTTTAAGAGATCAAATTTACGACAATTTTATCAATTTATCAAATTGAGAATCAAATGGCCGTTGAATTTTGCTTTTTTTTCATATTGAAAAAAGGGAGCGGCAAGTAAATCGGCGGCGCGAAAACCGGCTATGTAATCTTAATAAAAACAAGATATGGCCTGATCCAAAAAGTTTGGCATCAGATTTGTATAGGGCAGGGTAGAAAAAGATACCTTTCCCTGATTTTGCAAGCGCGCCTGGCCTGATCTCCTGCGAGAAAGGGAGAGGCCGGCAAGAAAAAACGTCACAAAGATATTTTCTCTTGTTTTTTTGCAAATTATACCCTAAATTGTCTGAAGTTTACAGAGGGAAGGTTTCTGTGCACCAATTTACACACCCATTTAAGGAGGTTGTTAGAATGAAGGCAAAAGCGTTAGTGACTGTGCTCGTCGTCGTCTTTGCGATGGCCATGATGCTTGGTTGCGCCAAGGTTCCGCAAGCTGATCTGGATGCCGCGAAGGCCGCTCTGGATGCCGCGAAAGCTGCCGAAGTCGACCGGTATCTGCCCGAGCTGTTCAACGCCGTTAAGGATTCCCTGAACTCCGCCACGGCCGAGATCGAGAAGCAGAATTCCAAGTTCGCCCTTTTCCGCTCCTACAAGAAGGTCAAGGAACTGCTGGCCAAAGTGACTGCCGACGCCAATGACGCCGTCAATCAGGTCGCTGTGAAGAAGGAAGAGGTCAAAACGGAAGTTGAAGGCCTGATGGCTCAGGTCGCCCCGGCTGTTGAGAATGTCAAGGGTCTGATGAAGAAGGCCCCGCGTGGCAAAGAAGGCCGTGCCGCCCTCGAAGCCATCAACAGCGAACTGGCTGCTGTCGAAGCCTCCGTCGCCGAAGCCAACACCGCCATGACCAATGGCGATTTCCTGACCGCTCGCGACAAGGTCCAGGCCAATCTGCAGAAGCTGGCGAGCCTGGCTCAGGAGCTGCAGGCTGCGATCGACAAGAAGCTCGGCCGCTAGTCCTTCACTCTCCACTGAGTGTTGATTACAAACCTCAGTCCGTGCAAGCAGCGCTTCGCGGGCTGAGGTTTTCTGTTTTCAATCCGTGCCGGGGTTGTTCTTTGACCCAAGCGGTGGATGCGTCTCTGACTTCCTTTCGCTGGCCCCGATTTTCTGGTATTCTGGCATTAATTGAGTGAAGCATGCTGTACGAGTATAACCGTTACGCCAAACCAGCCAAGCCTGCCCCGCCCGAAAAAAACTGGTTTCTGATCATCAATCTTGTCCTGGCGCTCGTCCTGGGCACCATCAGTCTGATCGTGCAGTTTTCCAACAAGCCGCCGGTGGCCCGCTTCGATGAGGCGCGCAGGGATGTCGCCCGGGCCCGCCAGCTCCAGGCCGCTGTCTATGCCCCGGACCAACTGCGCATGGCCGAACATTATTTGGAGCAGTCCCGCCTGATGTGGGCTTCGGAGAATCAGCGCTGGATGTATCACCGCAATTTCAGCCGCGTCGAGACCATGGCGCAAAAGGCGAGCGACATGGCTGAATATGCGGCAATGCGTTCAGTGACCCTGCGCGACAGCCTGCGCTGGGTAGCGGCGACCGGCATCAATCTGACCAAGAAGCGGATCGCCGATATCCGCAGCCAGTTTGCGGATATGCCGATGGAGGGTCAGGTGCGCCAGCAGATCGCCTTCAGCGAACTGGCCATCTATGAGAGTGAAGAGGCCTTCAAGCGCGGGGATTTTCGCCGCGCCGTCGCCCGCTATCAGATCGCCTCCAAAAAGATCGGCAGCGCCGGGGATGAGGTGACGCAGATCCTCAACGGCTATTTTGTCAACGCCCCCAAATGGCGCAAATGGGTGCAGCAGACCATCCGCTGGTCGGCCGAGAAGAACGAGCCGGTGATCATCGTGGACAAGCTGGCCCATCGCTGTCATGTCTACCGCAACGGCGTCAAAACGGCGGAGTTTCCCGTCGAGCTCGGGCCGAACTGGCTGGGGCACAAGCGGCAGCGCGGCGACGGGGCGACCCCGGAGGGGTTATACCACGTCAAGCGCAAGAAATCGGGGCATCGCACCGCCTATTACAAGGCCCTGGAGATCAACTATCCCAATGCCGAGGATGTGGCCCAGTTCCGCGCGGCGCAGGCGCGTGGCGATATTGCTCGTAACGCCGGCATCGGCGGCCTCATCGAGGTCCACGGTGACGGGGGCAAGGGCGCCAACTGGACGGCGGGCTGCGTCGCCCTGCGCAATCGCGATATGGATACCCTGTACAGCATGGTGGGCGAGGGGACCCCGGTCACCATCGTCGGCTCGCTGCGGGGTATCAGCACCGCCTACAGTGAAAACAGCGCGGCACCCGACGGCAAAGGGCAGAACACGGCCAAATAACCCGGCACCAGCGGGGGCGCCGGTTGCAGGTTAACGTCCCTTTTACAGGCACTATGAAACGCACAGTTCGCAAGGATTTCCGTCCGCAGACCAGGGAGAGCTCCAGGCAGGAACCCGATCTCTCCTTCGACGATTATGAGCCCGAAAAGACCGAGAAGAAGATCGGTTCGGCCCTATTTTTCGGCCTTTTGTTCGGCCTCCTGGCTGCCTTTTTTGTCTTCATCTATGCCCCGGATTTGCGCGATGCCCTCTTCCGCCTCGCGCCCAGGGAGAACTTTGTCCGCGTCGACGCCAGCGCCGATATGCAGCTCTACGAGAAAGAACTGGCGAAAGCGGCCCGGACCGTGCAGGCCAAACAGAAAAAGATCGCAGCCTTGATCCCCAGGGAGCCCTGGCTGGTCATCGACACCTCGGGCAACCAGATCTTTCTCATGCAGGATGACCAGCTGCTGCACAAGGGGGTCTGTTCCACCGGCAGCTACGTCCTGCTGCGCGCCAGCCGCAACAAGCAGTGGATCTTCCGCACCCCGCGCGGCCAGTTCCGGGTGCTCAACAAGATGCGCAAGCCGGTCTGGTACATGCCGGACTGGGCCTTTGTCGAGGAGGGGCGGCCGATCCCGCCGCGGGACTCCCCCCTGCGCTACGAGTCTGGAGTGCTGGGCGACTATGCCCTCGCCCTTGGCGACGGCTATCTCATCCACGGCACCCTTTACAAACGCTTTCTTGGCATGCCGGTCACCCACGGCTGTGTTCGTCTGGGGGATGAGGATCTCGAGGTGGTCGCCAAAAATATGAATACCGGTTCGAAGGTGTTCATTTACTAAGTCGCTTTCTGTCCCATTGGAGAGAGTTCATCCTTGAATCTGCTGCCCTTTTTCAAGAATCGCCTGCCCGCGCAGCTGGTCTTTATCTTCGCCTTTGTGCTGCCGGTGCTCATTGTCGCCGTGCCGCTGGTGATCCTGCCGGTGCAAAAGGTGGTCGATTCCACCTCCCTGCGGATGCGCAATATGCGCGCCGCCGCGGGCGGCAGCGGCGGGGCGGCGCCCACGCGCGAGATGGCGGAGCAGATGGATGCCCTCCGGCTCGAGGAGACCTATGCCAATCTTCTCCTTGATCTGGCCAAAAAGGATTCGGTCATGCTGGCCATCAATCTGCGCGACAGCCTGGTCAATCTGCTCATCAAGGGGGTGCCTGTGCGCAAGTGCCGGGTCAGCTCCTTCCGCATGAGCCAGGCCATCCCCCACGTCGCCCGGCTCGACTCACTCCACACCTGGCTCTACCCCCCCTTCCAGCTCCTGAGCGAGTCCGCCACCATTCCCAAGGCCCCCATCCGCATCATGGATGCCCCCAAGGACACCATCGAGGCTGAGGCCATGGCCGGCCAGGAGATCCCGATCGAGAACAACGATGTCCATTTCACCCTGGAGTTCAACCGCAACCTCACGGTTCGCATCGAGCAGGAGCAGCCGCCGAGCAGCAGCAGTGAGTTCAAGAAAAAATTCGCCTTTGATATGGAGAGGATTTTTGCGGAGGCCCGGACGACGATCCGGAATCTGAAGCGCAAGAATTTGCCCGATCACAAGCTGTGGATAGAGGTGGTGGTCAGCCGCGAGGACGCCAAGGCGATCTATCGGGCCATCCCCACCAGGCTGCAGATGGCTCTTTTCCTGCCTGACGCCGATTAGCCCCTTCCCCCTGCGGCCCCGTCCTTTTACGGCTGCAGGCCTTCCCCTGTTTTTCTATTTTTCCCACTTGTAAATCAGATCGATTCCCGTACTGTTTTCATCTCCGCGCGTGGCCTGGAGAAAAAGGGAGGGGATGATCTCGTATTCCAGGGTCACCTGTTCGGGCGCCACCTCGCTGGTGCGCTTGAAATTGAGCTGGCGTTCGTAGCTGATGAAAAGGTCGTTGGTCAGGTATTTGCCGACGACCACCGTCGACTGCCGCCAGTTCTGGTCGCCCCTGAATTCGATCACATCCAGGTCGAGGGTCTGCTGGAGGGAGCGGGTCACCTCCCCGGCGATCTGTCCGGCGAGCATCTGCCTGAAGGCGTCGCCGCTGATCTGCAGCTGCGAGGCTACCAGGTCGTTCCTCTCGCCGTGGGTGAGATCGGCGAAGCTGCGCCCGAAGGCGAGATAGGAGACCGCGTCGCTCTCGGCAATAGGCTGGTCATCAAGGGTGAAGCTGAGGAGCGGCTTGCGCAGCTCGCCCGAGGCGGTGAGGCTGAGGGTGTGTTTGCTTTTGTCCTGTGAGCGGAAGAGGTGGTCCGCCTGCAGGGTCATCTCCGGCAGATTGTCCCCGCCGGCGAAGGTGAGACGGCCCTCCTTGATGTCGAAGCGGCGGCTGAAGAGGTCATAGTTGCCGCGGACGATCTCGATGGAGCCGAAGAGGCCGAACTGTTCGCCCTCCTTGGCGAGGTCGAGTTTGCCGGAGATCTCGATGTTCATCTCCGGGCTGCGCAGCCAGGTGTTACGGGGGATGTCAAGGCGGATCGAGCCGCGCAAGCGTTCGACGAGGGGCAGCCAGGCCGGCTGGAGGATTTTGCGGTCATAGCTCTGGCTGGCGGTGTCGCCGCGAGTGACCATGAGCAGGGGAAGGTCCGCCTGCATCAGGGTGGAGGGGGATTCGGTGAAGGCGGGCAGGTCGATGCGGGACCGTTCGATGCGCAGGGCGCCGTTGAACAGCGGCCCGGCCGGGAGGCCGGAGAGCTCCACGGTGCCGTCGAGGACGAGGGTAATCTCGGGGCCATCGGCGGCGGTGAAGCGGTCGCTCTTGAGGCGCAGCAGCATCTCCCCGAACTCCAGACCCTTGTCAGTGAGGTCGAAGCGCCAAAAGCCATCGCCCTGGAGGCGGCCCTCGCCGCCGGTGGCATTCAGGCGGCTGAGCACGATCCTGTCGGGTTCAAGCTCGATGCGGGCGGTGATGGGTGCGTAGGGTCTGCCGAGATAGGGGGCGATGAAGGAGCCGTTGCGCAGTTCCAGGTAGCCGCCGGGCCGCGGCTCTTTCCAGGTATGGGTGAGGAGGAGATCGCCGCTGAGGGTGCCGCGCAGATCGATACCGGGCAGAAAGGCGGAGAGGAGGCCGGACTGCAGTTCCCGTGTGCGAACGGCGATATCGATCGAATCCGTGTCAGCGATCAGGATCTGCGGCAGGGGCCAGCGCAGGCGCAGGGGGAGGAGGCCGCTGAAGAGCAGGGTGTTGCTGGCGCTCTGGGTGAGGGTACCGTCCCAGATCAGCAGGCTGTCCTCGAAAAGGCTGCTGAACTGGAGGGTGGCCAGGGGCAGCCCGGCCACCTTGAGCGCTTCGGCCCGGATGGTGGTGACGATGCGGGGGCAGGAGGCGGTGCCCTGGAGCGTGGAATGGATATTGAGGGCGCCGCTCAGGGCGGGCAGACCGGGCAAGAGGCTGCTCCAGCGCTGCAAATCCATCTTCTCGAGGTTAAGAATAAAGTCGAGGCTGTCATCAAGGCTAAGGGTGCCGCCGAGCTCGATGCGTTCCTCTCCGCGGCGGAGGGTCAGGCCGGCGAGGGCCAGGCTCCTGTCGCCGAGGGTGAGTTTAGGAGTGGCCTCGTCCAGGCGCCAGAGGCCGCTGTGTTCCCGGAGTTCCAGTCCGGGCACCTTGAACTCCCAGAGGGAATCTCCTCGGGCGGCCTGGAGGACGATGCGTGCGCTGAGGCTGTTGGTCAAGGTAATCGCGCTCTCGGCGCTGATGAGCCCATCGTCGTAGCGGCCGTCGACGTAGAAAGAGTCGGCCAGGGCGCTTTCGCCGCTGTGCAGGGAGGCGGCGGAGAGCCGTAGCGCAGCCTGGGGGCGGCCGTTCCAGAGCCCGTCGAGGTCGGCGGTGATTTTCCCGATCCGGAAGGCCTCGTAGGCGCTCTCACGCAGGCGGGCGGTGGCGCTGAGGGCGAGGGAATCGGTCGTCCCGGAGAGGGCGGCCAGCACGGTGCCATTGAGGCGCATCGAATCGGCGCCGAGCCATTCCGGGAGGCTGGTGTGTTCTGTGAGGGTGAGGGTCAGGCCGGCGCTGAGGGGGCCATCCGTGCTCCAGCTGCCCCTGCCCTCCGCCTTCAGGCCCGGGGCGGTGAGCTGGAGGGTATCGAGTTCGATGCCGGCGGGCTTGATCCAGCCGGCGGCATAGAGGCTGTCGACAACAAAGCCGGCGATGACGGAGGGGTGGCCGGCGAGGCGGGCCGAGGCGCGGGCTCCGGCGCCGTTGAGGCCACGGCCTTCAAGGTGGAGATCGAGGTTGAGGCTGCTCGCCAGGCCGGGGCGCTCGCTCCAGTCGGCCAGATTCACCCCTTCGGTGGTGAGGTGCAGGTCATACTGGGGATCCTGCTCCAGCCGGAGCCGGCCGGAGGCCCTGATCCGGCCGTGCCCGGCCGGGGCATCGGCGAGCAGGGAGAGGGTGCTGCCGGCGAGGTGCGCATCAAAGCCGATCTCCCCGAGAGCGAGGGTGTCCAGGAGGGAATGGTGCATCCTGCCCCTGGCCTGCCACTGCGCCTCCGCCGGGTTGAAGCCGCTGCCGGCGAAGTCGACGACAGCGCGGAGCTCTCCCGACCTCCCCAGCAGTGCTGCGGTTTGCACTCCGGCAAGGATCAACCGGCCGGCAGCGGCTTCCGCCGGTTTCAACCAGCCCTTCAACTCCGCGTTCCCCTCGGGAGCACCGGCCTTCACTTCGACAGCGATGGAATCGCGATAGCCCGCAGCGCGTATCTCAATCCCCATCCTGGCGAAGGGGGGTGACCATCCGGTCAGTGGGGCGATATCAGCGGCGGCGAGAGAATCAGCGTGCAGGGTGATGGTCACGGGGGCGCCGGGTCCGAATGCGGCCTCAAGGCTGCCCTTGATGCGGGAGGCGGTGGTTTCAAGGCGCGAGAGGTCCAAAACAAGGCCGCGCTCGTTGCCCGCAGCTTTAGCCTGCACTCGGGTGATCCTGATACCGTAAGAGGGGAGAGAGACCTCCGCCTCTTCGAGCCCAATCCGCCAACCTGCGGGCGAGAGGCGGGCGCCGGCGGCGAGATTCGGGATGCGGAGGACAACCGGGGCGGGGCTGTCGCCGGCGGGCTGCACCCGCACGGCGGTGTCGCGGAGGCGGAGGGATTTGAGCTGCAGGGTCCACTCCCGGCCGGAGGGCTCGCCCGCATTCCTGAGATAGCGCTCGTAGTTCCAGCTCCCGTCGCCCGCTTGATGCACTGCGATGCGCGTGCCAATGAACTCGACGCGGTGCAGGGTGAGGTGACCCCAGAGCAGGCTGATGGGGCGCCAGCGGCAGCGCAGGGTGTCGACCTGCAGGAGGGTATCGGCCCCCCTGAAGAGGCGGAGATCCTCGATCTGCAGGGTTTGCAGCAGGGAGCCGCTGATGCGGCCGAACTCGATTTCACCGTCGAACGCCCCGGTGGCCAGTTTAACAACGGCCTCCCGGGCGCGGCGGTGGAGGTCGCCGCTCTGATAGAGGATGCCCAGGGCAACGAGGCCGGCGGCCAGGGCCAGCATGAGCAGGATTGCGGTTATTTTGAGGAAACGGCGCATGACATTTTCCTAAAAGGCCTGACCGACGCTGAGATGGAACTGGACGCCCTTGCCGCTGCGATTGAGGGGCCAACCGAAATCGAGCCGGATCGGTCCGATGGGCGTGCGATAGCGCAGCCCGGCGCCTGCGGCGGTGCAGAGATCCCCGAGGTTGTGGCCGTGCAGCCGCGGCCAGACATTGCCCGCATCGAAAAAGAGGGCGCCGGAGATGGGCCCGGCCCACTCCCGGCGCAGTTCGACCCCCAGTTCAAGCAGGCTGTTGCCCCCGATGGGAAGGCCGGCGCTGTTCTTGGGACCGATCTCGCTGTGGCCCCAGCCTCGCACCGAGGAGGCGCCGCCGGTGAAAAAACGCTCCTCGATGGGGGTGAAGCGGTCCGGCCCGAGCCGGCGCAGCGAACCAGCCTTTATCCGCGTCGCCAGGACGCTGGTGCGGCCCACACGCTGATAGTGCCGCACCTCCCCGAGCAGCCTGAGAAAATGGAAATCGCTCTGGAATCCAACTCCGGCCCAGGTGACGGTGGCGGCGGTATAGAGCCCCTTGCGCGGATAGAAGAGGGGGAGGGAGTTGTCCCGCGCCATGGCAAGGGTGAAATAGGATTTGTGATAGAGGGCGATGCGGCTGCTGTCGAGGGTCTGCTCCCGGGTCAGGGCGCTCACCTTGAGATAATCCTGCTCGAGGGTATAGCGCAGAGAGCCGTCGGTATAGGTGGCGAAGCGCTGTTGATGGGCGAGGTTGACTCCCGTGCGGTCGACGGTGAAGCCTGGCTCCTGCTGACGCAGGAAGAAGGGGTTGAGGAGCAGGCTGGTCTGGGGAGCCGGAAAGCCAAACTGGGTGATTCTGAGATCGATTGAATAGGGTTCGAGGCTGCTGTGCTTCAGATAGAGGTCCAGCCTGCGGGCGCCGCCGAGGAAGCTGCGCTTGCGGATATCAACCAGCAGGCGCAGCCGCTCCTCCATGCCGTAGCCGATGCCGGTCTTGATGGTCCAGGGCGGGGCGGCCTTGACCTGAATGACGACGGGGAGGAGGGGATTTTCCATGGAATCGAGCATCGCCTTGACGGTGACATACTGAAATACCCCGAGCTGGTAGATCTGGCGTTGGCTTTTTTCAAGGTTTTTCTGGCTGTAGGGCCGACCGGGTCGGAGGGCGATCTGTTTTTCAATGGTGCGCGGGCTGATGATGCTGTCTCCAAGGATGGTGACCGGGCCGAAGAGGCAGCGGGGGCCGGGATCGACCTCATAAAGGAGCTGGACGATGCGGTCCTGATCCTCCAGCCGGGGCTGCACCCGTGTCTCGGCATAGGCGTAGCCCTGGTTGGCGAAGAGGGTGTTGAGGCTCCGCATATCGTTCTGGACGGCCGCGTCGCTATAGCCCGAGCCGCTCTGGGTGATCATCTTCACCCTCGCCTTCTCCCAGACCTCCACCACTGCCCGGCTCGAATCGGCCAGGCGGACCTGGGCGGAGGCGATGGCGACCCGTGTCCCCTCATTGATCTGGTAGGTGAGGCGCACGGCGGAGGGGGAAATGAACGAGCTGGCGGCCTCGATGCGGGCATGGATGAACCCCTCCCTTTGATAAAAACGCAGCAGCCCGCGCAGGTCCCGCTGCACCGTGCTTTCGCGGTAAACCGGGCCCTTGCGCCAGAACTGGAGGCGGGCCAGGCCGGTGCGTGCGACCAGGAAGAGCTGTTCGCGCAGTTCGCCATCCGAAAAGTGGTCATTGCCCTCGAAGCGGAGTTCCTTGAGGGGCTGCCCCTCCTCCTGGCCGGTCTGCCCGGCCGCGGGAGGGGAGAGGGGGGAGAAGAGCAATAACCAGAGGGCCACCGGAATGAGCCGGCGGAAAGGGGATTTCACAGCTGGCCTCCCCGGTCATGGGCCGCTATTTGCGGCGGTATTTCCGGCTTTTTCTCCATTGCCTGATCTTTACAAAGAGGATGCCGTAGCGCGATGTGAGAAACTTGAAGAGGGGGAGGCGGATGGAGCGCACGCGTCCCAGGGCCATGATGGCAGACTCCATCCGTTCGGCGAGAACCTCGCGGGCGGAAGCCTCGGGCGCGGGCCGGTCGTAGAGGGGGGCAATCTTGCCGGCCCCGCGCAGGCGGCCCACCCGCAGGGGTGAGTTCAGCCCCTTCTTCTGGGTGTGCAGCTTGTGGGTCTGGTAGGCGCGGTTGGCGGTCACATCGCTGGCCACCAGGGCTCCTGAGGCGATGGCCTCTTTCATCACCTCGACCCCACGCGGGGTGCGTGCCAGCAGCTTGGAATGGGATTCGAAGCAGTAGTTGCCGAACTCGTCCCGTGTCCAGGCGTCGCTGACCGAAATATCGGCGAACTCGGCGGCGCCGTCGATGCAGGTCTGGCAGCGCGGCGGGCTGAAGAGATAGGTGAGGTAGTTGATCGCCCCGTCCTTGAAATTGGAATAGTGGAGCTGTTTGATCCGTCCGTCGCGCAGGGTGGCGCGGATCTTCCCTGGCCAGGCCCCGCCGCGGAACTCGAAGCCGCGGATCTGATCGGGTTTGATGCCGCGGCAGGTCAGCATTTCGCGTGCGACATAGGGCTCGAGGGAGGAGGCGCAAAATAGGCCGATGACCACCCGGATCTTCTCCTTGAGGGCGGGGGATTCGGCGCAGAGCAGGCGCAAGCCGTGCACCTGGCAGGGCAGCCCGGCAAAGGCGAACCGGCCCGGGGTGTCGCGCACCGCAGCGAGGATTTCGTTGACCGGAATGATGATATACTTGGACTGCTGGCTGGCGCGCAGCTCCTCCCGGGAGCGCGCAATAAACACCTCGCCGAGCCAGGGCTGCTGCGGTTTGATGCGGGAGACGATGCAGCCGTCGACGAGGCCGCGCTGGAGCAGGTCCCACATCAGGGCGGTGATCACCCCGCCGCCGGCGCCGCCGCGGCGCAGCTGTTTATCGCCGGCATAACCGACGTAGGTGGCCACGACATGGCCGTCGAAGCGGGTCGCAGGATTGCGGTGGCCGAAAGTGAGTTCGGTGAGGTCGAGGAAGTTGACCCTGCCGCCGGGGCAGACGCGGGCGCAGAGTCCGCACTCGGTGCAGGCGTCGGCACTGAGCACCGGGAAAAAGTTTTCATCCAGGGTGATCGCTCCGACCGGGCAGGCCCCGGCGCAGGTGCCGCAGCGGGTGCAGAGGTCGTGCTCGGTGAAGGCGATGGCGAGGAGGTTGGGATCGATTTTTTTCATTACTCTGCTTCAGCGGCCTCCAGGGCGCGGGTAAAGACGCGTAAAAAGTTGCCCCCCCATATTTTGGCCAGGTCTTCCCTGCTGTAGCCGCGCCGCAGCAGCTCGGCAGTGATATTGCACATTTGCGAGACCTCGTTGCAACCATTCACCCCCCCGCCGCCGTCAAAGTCGGTGCCGATGCCGATATAGTCAATCCCCACCAGCTTGACGACATGGTCGATATGGTCGCAGACATCAGCGACCGTCGCAAGGGTGCGCGGATATAAGCGGTCGACCTCGTTCCAGGCCTCGCGCTTGGCCTTGCGAGCAACCGGTTCCCTGAGGGATTCCCAGGTTCCATAGATGGCGTCGAGGGAATCCTGCGCCGCCTCGCGGCGGGCGTTGGCGGGGATGGCCTTGACATATTCGCTGAGGATGCACATCTGCATCACCCCTCCCGTGGCGGCGAGGGCCTTGAGCATCTCATCGCTGAGGTTGCGGGGATGGTTGCAGAGGGCGCGGGCGCAGGAATGGCTGGCGAAGATCGGGGTTTTCGATGCCGCGAGGGCCTGAAAAAAGGCCTCGTCGGAGGCGTGCGAGAGGTCGACCAGAATGCCGAGCCGGTTCATCTCGGCGATGACCTGGCGTCCGAAGGGACTGAGGCCTCCCCAGCTATCGGCGCCCGGATCGGTAGAGGAATCGCAGATATCGTTGTCGCGGGTGTGGCAGAGGGTGACGTAGCGCACCCCGCGCGCGCGGAAGGCCTGCAGGGCGGCCAGGTCGTGGCCGAGGGCGAAGCCGTTTTCGATGCCGACGCAGGCGCTGAGTACGCCGTCGCGCTCGTTCTGGCGGATCTCGGCAGGGGTGGCGGCAAGGCGGATGCGGTCGGGGTATTTTTTCAGCATGCCCTCGGTCAGCCCGATCAGATGTTCGGCAGCGGCGCGGGCTTCTCGGTAGTTCTGTTCGGTCAGGGCACGCTGGGAGACGAAGGCGGCAAAGAAGAGGGCGTCAAGGTTGCCGTTCTCCATACGCGTCAGGTCGATCTTGCCACGGTCGCGCGTTCCCGACGGGTGGACGGCCCCGATATCCCAGGTCGTATCCAGCATATGCAGGGGAGTGTCGCAGTGAGTGTCGATGGTCAGCAGCTCGCGATGCAGCTTGAGCGCGGCCGAATCGGGATCGGCACCGCGCAGGGGCAGGACCAGGGCGAGCAGAAGACCGGCGGCGTGGATCAGTTTCAGGTTTTTCAAACTCTTCCTCGTGGCAAAGAGGTGCGATGTGGTGGAGGCGCGGTCCGGAAAGCGGGCCCGCTTTGTTCTCTTCCTCCGGCTAGATAAATATACGGCAGCCGCGCAGGGATGCGGAGGAGTTTTTAGAGCGGTGGCCGGCCCTTGAGCACATGGGCGGTGGCGTCGTGGATGCGCACATCCACCATTTCGCCCACCGTAAAGTTCCCCTCCTGCAGGATCACCAGGTGGTTGTCGTCGGTATGCCCCTGGCTCTCTGCGCGGGACTTGCGCGTCCCGGCCTGCTCGACCAGCACCCTCTCGATGCGGCCGATGCGGGCGCGCTTTTTTTTCAGCGAAATCCCGTTCTGCAGGGCGTTGAGCAGGACTGAGCGCCGGCTCTTCTCCTCGCCGGAAACGTCGTCGGCATATTTTCTCGCCGCCAGGGTGCCGGGCCGCTCTGAATACTGAAAGATGTAGGCGGCATCGAACTCGACCTCCTGCAAGAGGGAGAAGGTTTCATCGAACTCGCCGGGGGTTTCGCCTGGAAAACCGACGATGATGTCGGTGGTGAGGCCGATCCCGGGGATGAGGGCGCGGATCTTCTCCACCAGGGTGAGAAAGTCGCTTCGGGTATAGGTGCGCCGCATCAGCTTGAGGATGCGGTCGCTGCCCGCCTGGACGGGGAGATGGATGTGCTTGCAGATACCGGGCTCTTCGGCCATCACCTCCACGAGGTGGAGGGGAAAATCCTTGGGATGGGGCGAGGTGAAACGCACCCGCTTGATGCCCTCGATCCGGCTCACCTCCCGGAGCAAGGCGGCAAAGTCGTGCTGCTCATAACGATACGAATTGACATTCTGTCCCAGCAGGGTCACCTGGCAAAAGCCATCGGCAGCGAGGCGGCGCACCTCATCGGTGATGCTCCGGGGCGAACGGCTGCGTTCGCGGCCGCGGGCAAAGGGGACGATGCAGAAAGAGCAAAAGTTGTTGCAGCCGCGCATCACTGCGATCCAGGCGTTGACACCGCCCCGGCGGAGGGGGTAGATGTCAGCATAGGTCTCAAAGTCGGAGAGCTCGGCGGCGTAGAGCTCTTTTTTCTCCGCTGCAGCGGTTGTGATCAGCCCGGGCAGGCGGCGGTAGCTGTCCGGACCGGCGAAAAAGTCGACCGGCAGCCGGCGGTTTCCGCCCAGCTGCTTCTTCAGTCCTGTGGCCATGCAGCCGACCACGCCGAGGCGAAGCCTGGCGCCGTTGGGCAGGCGGCGGATCTCATGGATGCGGTTGACCACCCGCAAGGCGGCGTGTTCCCGCACGGCGCAGGTGTTGATCAGCACCACATCCGCCTGCTCCGGGGCATCGGTGCTCTCCAGATCGGCCTCGTCCAGAATGGCGCGGATGATCTCGCTGTCATATTCGTTCATCTGACAGCCATAGGTTTCGATATATACTTTCACGCCGGGTGCTTCACTTTCGATCCATAGATTTTTATCACGCTGTGATGAGGGTCCCAAATACCGAGAGTTCCTCGATTTTTTCGAGGCGGACGGGGCGCAGCTGATTGTGCAGGTTGCCGGCGCTGCGTACGCGCACCCGGATAAAGGTGTCGGTCACGCCGCTCCAGACGCCCTTTTTCTCCTCCTCGAAGAGGACGAGCTGGTGGGTGCCGAGGAAGCGGCGGAACCAGGCATGGCGTTTTTCAAGGCTGAGCCGGCGCAGCCGGGCGCTGCGCTCCGCCTTGACCTCCTCGCTCACCTTGCCGGGGAGGAGTCGGCTGCGGGCGTGGCTGCGCTCCGAATAGCTGAAGACGTGGAAATAGGCAAGGGGAAGGGCTTCGAGCAGGTCGCAGGTCTCCGCAAAAAGAGCTTCGGTCTCGCCGGGAAAACCGGTGAGGATATCTGTGCCCAGGCAGATTTCCGGCACCTCTGCGGCGGCGCGGCGGATCAGCTCCGCGAACTGGGCTGCGCTGTGGCGGCGGTGCATCGCCTTGAGGATGGGGTCGCTGCCGCTCTGGACGGGGATATGGAGAAAGCGGCAGAGGCTGGTGCTCTGCATGAGCTGGAAGATCTCTTCCGGTACGGTGGTCATCTCAATCGAGGAGATGCGCAGGCGTTCCAGCCCCGCCAACCCGGTCAGGGCGCCGAGCAGATCGGCCAGCTGCCGGCCCTCCCCGCTCCAGGTGCCGATATTGACTCCGGTGAGGACGATTTCACGGTGGCCGGCGGCGATAAGCTGCCGGGCTTCGCCCATAAGGTCATCGAACTCGCGGCTGCGGCTGCGGCCGCGGGCATAAGGGATCTCGCAGAAAGAGCAGAAAAAATCGCAGCCGTCCTGGATCTTGAGATTGGCGCGGGTGTGGCTGCGATCGATGGCCGGGGCCGGCATGGTAAAGCGTCCGCGGCCGGGGGGAGGGGCGATCAGCAAGGGAGGCCCCTCACTGTGCCTGCGGATAATCTCCGGCAGCTCCATCTTGACGGCGTTGCCGGCCACCCAACTGACCCCGGGCAGGCGGCAGAGGGCCTCGCCCTGCATCTGCGACTGGCAGCCGATGAGGGCGATGCGTGCGCGGGCCTGGGCGCGATGGATGCGCTGCACGAGCCGCCGCGTATCGTTGTCGCCGTTCTCCGTCACCGTGCAGGTGTTGATCACCACCACATCCGCAGGCTCCCTGAAATCGACGATCTCATAGCCTGCCTCGCTGAAGCGGTTCTGCAGGGCCGCGGTCTCGGCCTGGTTCAGCCGGCAGCCCAGGGTGTAAAAGGATATTTTGCGGGGTTGTTCCACGCGGCTGCCGGCCTACTTTTCCTCGATGGTTACCCGGGTGATAACGTCGCCCTGGCGCACACCATCCACCACCTCCTGCCCCTTGACCACCTTGCCGAAGACGGTATGGCGCCCGTTGAGATGGGGCTGCGGGGAGTGGGTGATAAAGAATTGGCTGCCGTTGGTGCCCGGTCCGGCGTTGGCCATGGAGATTACCCCGGTCTCATGGGTGAGGGGATTGCCGCGAAATTCATCCTCGAAGCGGTAGCCGGGACCACCGCGGCCGGTTCCGGTCGGATCGCCGCCCTGGATCATGAAATCGGCGATGACACGGTGAAAGGTGACGCCGTCGTAAAAACCCTCACGGCTGAGGAAGACGAAATTGTTGACCGTCTTCGGGGCATACTGGGGGTAGAGCTCCAGTTCGATGATGCCGCGGCTGGTCTCGAGCCGGGCGAGGTAGCTCTTTTGGGTGTCGATGGCCAGGGCGGGCGCCTGGTCGTATTGTTTGGCAGCCACTTTCTTCTCCTGTAAATGAGGTGGTTTACGTCCCAAAAGATACCGATTCCGGACGAGAAAACCAAGCAATTTGGCCGCGAGGCCGCCGGGGGCTGCCTCAGTGCGCTGCAGGGCTCACCTGCGGAAGTGATGGAGGACGATAGCGGCTGCGGCGGCCACATTGAGGGAATCGGCGCCCCGCGTCATGGGAATGGTGATGCGCTCATCACAGAGCGCGGTGAGTTGGGGGGGCAGGCCGCTGCCCTCGTTGCCGAGGAGGATCGCGCTCAGGGGGGCAGGCCGGCTCTCCTCCAGAGGGGTCGAGTCGGGGGAGAGGTGGGTGGCGTAGAGGCGAAAACCCGCATCCCGCAGCAGGGGCAGGGCTGCGCGCAAGTCTCCGCCCTCGGCGATGGGGAGGGTGAACAAGGCCCCCATCGAGACGCGGATGACCCGCCGGTAAAAGGGATCGATGGTCCCCTCTCCGATGAGCAGAGCCCCGGCGCCGAGGGCGGCGGAGGTGCGTACGATCTGGCCGAGGTTTTCAGCGTCGCCAATCCCCGCACAGACCACGACAAGGGCAGGGGGCCGCAGCTGCACCACCAGCTGCTCCGGCGCAGGCAGGGGCTGACGGATCCCGCAGGCGATGACGCCGCGGTTAAAGGTGAAACCGGGGGCCCGGGCAAGGAGCTCTTCAGGGGCGACATAGAGAGGGGTGCCGGCCGGGACAAAGGGGGCGATGCGGCCGAGCCGTTTTTCGCTGACGAAGAGGGAGGCAGTGCGGCAAGGGCTGGCGAGCAGGCGGAGCACCGGATTCTCTCCCTCGACGATGAAGAGGCCCCGCTCCTGCATCAGGGCGCGGTCGCGGAGGAGGCGGTAATCGGCGATGCGCGGATCATCGATCGAGGTGATAGTGATGACCTCTCCGCCATCGCCCTGCATGGTCTTCATTTTTTCCTCCCCGCAGCTGCCGGCTACCGCTGCAGCACGATGGAGCCCTCCTGCAGCTCGAAGCGGCTGAAGGCGAAATGGCTCATGTCGATGGCGGGATCGATCTGAAAACGCTTTCTGAGATCGGCGAGACTGAAATTGAAACGCCCCACGCTGATCGTCGAGGCCTCCGTGAGCACAATGCGCTTGCCCGACGCCACCGGCCGGAGATCGCCCTTGAAATAGACCTGCTGCAAGGCCTTCGCGGGCAGCAGTCCGCTGATCTGGTCGAAAATGCGCTTCCCTTCCGGGGTGAGCTGATCGGCGGGGAATTTTTCGAGATTGACCATTATCTCGATGATCATACGGTCGCGATGGATGGTGGTCTTGGCCCCGCGCACAACATCATAGGGATCGAAATCGTCCTGGCCGGCCATTTCCGCCAGCAGCATGGGGACGAATTCGTCGGCGCTGATGCGCATCGTGCCCTTCTGCTCGAGGGCGCGCTGCAGGGGAGTGAGTGCGCGGCCGGCGGGAGTGCGCGGCGCCTCCGCTGCGGAGACGCCCTCACGGTTGGTGCGGTCAGGCTCAGCGACCGGAGCCTGCGGCTGCGGTAGCGGCGGGAATTCGGGCAGACCGCCGGCCGGCTCGTTTTCTGTGCCGGCCTCCGGCTGCACAGCGGTCGCAGGACTCTCCTCCCGGGCTGCGGAAGGTTGCGGCGGATTTCGCCAATCTGCATCCGCCGCCTGCTGGTCGCGGTACCAGTCAGGCTGATAAAAGACCCGGCTCATGAGCCAGGAGCGCAGCAGCCAGACCACGCCCAGCAGGATGAAGATGGCCACCAGCCAGTGCAGTACTCTTTTCATGTCGTGCCCGCCTCCTTCAGGATTGGATTTGCATGCGCTGGCGCCAGAGGAAGGGATCCTCGGACCCAGCCATTCCGCGCACCCGGGCGCTGAGGGCGAAAAAGGCCTGCTTCATCGGCCGGTAGAGGTCGAGATGAGCGGGATCCGGCTTTTTACGCATGGCTTCGCGCAGCTGGATGAAGGGCTGCACCAGGTCAGCAAGGGCAACCTTCCGTCCGTTCTCCTTTTCGTAGACCCAGGCGGCGTGCAGGGCCGCCCCCATCGCCGCCCCTTCACCCTCGACCGGCACCACTTCGGTCTCGAAGATGTCCGCGATGGCCTGGCACCAGGCCGGCGACTGGGAGAGCCCGCCGGTGAGGCGGATCTCGCGCGCCTCGATCGGCATCTTGCGGTAGCCGTCATAGAGGTTGAGGATATGGCCCTCGAGGACGGCCCGGCCGAGCTTTTCCACGGTGAAATCGGCCAGCCCGAAACCGAAATAGAGGGGGGCCGCCAGGGGCACATCCGGGGTGCGCTCGCCCATATACCAGGGAATCAGTATCCTGCCCTCATTGCCCGCTGGAGTTTTCGCCATCAGCTCATTGAATCGGGCATGGCTGAGCCCGTGCTCGGCGATGATGGCGTTGTAGCCGTTGGCCAGATTGGAGACGCAGAGAAGGGGGAAATGGCGCCCGGTGCTGTCGCGAAAGGCGGCGATTTCGCCGCTGGGGTCGATGAAAGGCTCCTCGAGGACAGTATAGGCCGTGCCGCTGGTGCCGAGGCTGATGGTCACCAGCCCCGGCGCCACGTTGCCGGTGCCAACGGCCCCGTACATGTTGTCGCCGCAGCCGGCGTCGATCCGGCACTCCGGATGGAAACCGAATCGCTCCGCCAGGGCGCGGCCGATCGTGCCTATGCTCTGGTCCGAGGGCCTGACCGGGGGGAGCTTGGCGGCGAGATCAGGTGCGATGGCGCCGAGCACCCGGTCGGACCAGCGACTGGTGCCGGGGTGCCAGAGGGCCATGCCGGAGAGATCGCCCGGCTCCATGACGCGAATGCCGCCCTCCTGACCGCCGGTCAGCCACCAGTTGACATAGTTGTGGACGAGAAAGCAGGTGGCCGTCCTTCGCCAGAGTTCGGGCTCGTGGCGGACCAGATGAAAGATCTTGGCGGCGGTGTAGCCGGTGCGCTGGCTGTTGCCGACCTCGGCGATCATTACCTCGGGGCCGCCGACCGCTTCGGTGAGCAGCCGGCACTCCTCCTCGGTGCTAAAGTCGTTCCAGAGCTTGCTGTGCGGCCTCGACAGCCGTCCCTCCGCATCCAGGGTCACCAGTCCGTGCTGCTGGCCCGAGACCGAGATGGCGCGGATTTCGGCCACCGGCACACCGGCGTCCTGCATGCGGCCGAAGAGCAGTTCGATTGCCTCGATCCACATGCGGGGATCGGACTCAGAGGCCCCCGCTTCCAGCCCCTGGATCACCCCGTTGCGCGTATCATAATCCAGGTCGGTGTCGTAATGGACCGCGTCAAGGTGCATGACCTTCTGCGCAGCAAGGTCGAGGACAATCAGCTTGCATCCCTGGGTGGAACTGTCGAGACCGGCAAAAAGCATGGGGACCTCCTGTTTATTTTTTGAGGGCCGCTTTGATTTTGGCAGCGGTTGCCTTGCCGTACATGGCGCAGGCGCCTTTTTTGGCATCGGGCTCGATGCCCAGTTCCTTGATCGCCTTTTTCACGGCGGCATCGGTGACGCCCCACTCCTTGGCGAGCTTGCCAGCGGAAAGCAGTTCTTCAGCCATTGCATCCTCCTATTGGTATTCCTTGTTCGGTCCCTCCCGGGTCTGCGGGGGCAGGGGCGTTAATAACATAATGGTTTTCCGGCAAAGTTTCAAGCTAATCCTGCAGCACTGTACAAAAATAAAACCATTTGGTTTTAGAGTTCAATTTTATAAATTATACATCTTGAAAGATAATCCTAATCAACAGAACAAGCAACGCGTCGAGGGAGTTCCATGAAGATATTTGTACTCAACTGCGGCAGTTCTTCGCTCAAATTTCAGCTCATCGAAGCGGACAATGACCAGTTGCTCGCCAAGGGGGTGGTCGAACGCATCGGCGCCAGCGATGCCATTCTGACCTATAAACCGGTGGGAAAAGAGCCGGTGGCGCAGACGCGCGAAATCCCCAGCCATGAGGCCGCCCTGAGTCTGGTGCTCGGACTCTTGAGCGACCCCCGGCACGGGGTCATCTCCAGCATGAACGAGATCAGCGGCGTCGGTCACCGCCTCGTGCACGGTGGCGAGGAGTTCGTCAGCTCGGTACGGATCGATGACAAGGTCAAGGAGGGGGTGCACCGCTGCATCCAGTTCGCCCCCCTGCACAATCCCCACAATCTCAAGGGCGTCGAGGTCTGCGAACAGCTCATGCCTGGCGTCCCCCAGGTGGGGGTCTTCGATACCGCCTTTCATCACACCCTGCCCGCCGAGGCCTATACCTACGCCCTGCCGATGGAGCTCTACCGCAAGCACCGCATCCGCCGCTACGGCTTTCATGGCACCTCCCACGCCTATGTCGCCCAGAGGGCGGCCGAGTACATCGGCCGGCCGATCGGGGAGCTGAAGATCATCACCTGCCATCTCGGCAATGGCGCCAGCGTGACCGCGGTCGACGGGGGCCATTCGGTGGAAACCAGCATGGGCTTCACCCCGCTTGAGGGGCTGGTCATGGGCACCCGTTCGGGTGATGTCGATCCCGCCCTCATCCCCTATATCGCCAAGATCGAGGACCTCTCGATGGCCCAGGTGGATGCCCTGCTCAACAAGAAGAGCGGCATGCTTGGCTTGACCGAGAAGACCAATGACTTCCGCGAAATCGAGGAGGCTGCCGAGCAGGGCGACGAGGCCTCTATCCTCGCCCTGCAGATCTTTTGCCACCGCCTGCGCAAATACATCGGCGCCTACATGGCGGTCCTGGGCGGGCTTGATGCCCTGGTCTTCACCGCCGGCATCGGGGAACACTCTCCCCTCGTGCGGGCGTGGAGCTGCCGGAATCTCGAGGCCTTCGGCATCGCCCTCGCTCCTGAAAAGAATCAGGACAACGCTTTCGAGATCAGTACCGGCCGGGTCAAGGTCCTGGTGGTCCCGACCAACGAGGAACTGGCCATCGCCCGCGAGACCGAGCGCATTCTCAAGGGCTGAAGGGCACCAAAAACAGAAAAGCCTTGCATCCGAAGGGATGCAAGGCTTTTTTTGTGGAGCGGGAGACGGGGATCGAACCCGCGATATCAAGCTTGGGAAGCTTGCGTTCTACCACTGAACTACTCCCGCGCTCTTATATGATAATAAATTTTGCGGGGAAATGCAAGCCCTTTTCTCGCACCTGAGAGCCACTGGCCCTGCCCCTGCTCACTCACCCGGAGGAAAAAATTTCCGCAAAAGGGTTTGCATTTGCCCCTCAATTTGATGTATATTCATGCAATCCGCTGACCGGCAGCACCGCAGATACCCATCCGCAGGAGCGCAGAGCATGAAAGAGGGAGCACCACCGCACGGCCGGGGCAGGGCCGCACTTTTCAGGATCAAATCGCTCGATCACATCATCGCCGAATCGGAGCGCGGCGAATTCCGCCTGAACCGGGTGCTCGGCCCGGTGCAGCTCACCCTTTTCGGCATCGGAGCGATCATCGGCGCGGGTATTTTCGCCACCATCGGCACCGCCGCCGCCGGCGACGCCTTCCGCCCGGGCGCCGGCCCGGCCCTGATGCTCTCCTTCATCATCACCGCCGTGGTCTGCGGCTTCACCGCCCTCTGCTACGCCGAATTCGCCTCCCTCGTCCCCATCGCCGGTTCGGCCTACACCTACTCCTACGCCACCCTGGGCGAGCTCATCGCCTGGGTGATCGGTTGGGACCTGATCATCGAGTACGCCGTCGGCAACATCGCCGTGGCCATCTCCTGGGCGAATTATTTCAAGACCTTTCTGCGCGGATTCGACATCATCATACCCGACTGGATCTCGATGGATTACCGCACTGCGGCGCGGATTGTAGACGCGGCCGGGGTGCAGACTGTCTTTCGCGACGCCCCCCACCTCTTCGGACTGCCGATCGTCTTCAATCTCCTCGCTGTCGCCATCGTCGCCCTCATCAGCCTGGTGCTCATCTGGGGCATCCGCGAGAGCGCCCGCTTCAACGCTGTCATGGTCGGCATCAAGATTGTCGTGCTGACCTTTTTTATTGTCGTCGGCTGCTGCTGGATCAAGCCGGAAAACTGGACCCCCTTTGCCCCCAACGGCTGGTCGGGGATAAGCGCCGGGGCGGCGATCGTCTTCTTTGCCTATATCGGCTTTGATGCGGTCTCGACCGCGGCAGAGGAGACGCGCAATCCCAGCCGCGACCTGCCCATCGGCATCATCGCCTCGCTGCTCATCTGCACCATTTTTTATGTTGTGGTCGCCGCGGTCTTTACGGGGCTGATCTCCTATCCGGAACTCAAGGCCACCCTGGCCACGGAGCAGGCTGAGCCCCTCACCCTGGCCCTCGCCCATGCCAGTCCGACCCTGGGCTGGGCGGTCGGCATCGTCGCCTTTGGCTCGGTCATCGCCCATACCGCCGTGCTTTTCATCTTTCAGCTCGGCCAGCCGCGTATCTTTTTTTCCATGTCACGCGATGGCCTGCTGCCCCCTCTCTTCCGGCGGGTTCACCCCCGCTTTCGCACCCCCCATGTTGCGACCCTGCTTACCGGGGTTTTTGTGGCTTCCTTCGCCGCCGTGGCCAGCATTGATGAAATGGTCGACCTGACCAACATCGGCACTCTCTTCGCCTTCATCCTGGTCAGCGCCGGGATTGTGGTGATGCGGCGGCGGGACCCCCACCGGCCGCGGCCCTTC
>Ga0302250_1000170_pt1 | contig 82543 bp, 73 predicted proteins | sample AAG_RA_Asp_MG_FD_193536 | JGI IMG/M metagenome (GOLD analysis project Ga0302250, IMG submission 193536) | Enriched activated sludge microbial communities from anaerobic digester in WTTP, New Holstein, Wisconsin, United States - AAG_RA_Asp | ecosystem: Engineered > Bioreactor > Anaerobic >... | reverse complement strand
GTCGCGCCCCACGCGGGCGCGTGGATTGAAACAAAAAGGCCGGCCTTGAGTTCTGGCTCATGGCTACGTCGCGCCCCACGCGGGCGCGTGGATTGAAACAAAAGGCAGTCTCCGACTACTATTTCGAGCAATAGTCGCGCCCCACGCGGGCGCGTGGATTGAAACATCCAGAACAAGATCGACGCGCTGCGCCGCGGATGGTCGCGCCCCACGCGGGCGCGTGGATTGAAACTCTATAACCGCGTTCGGCCCGGCGCGGTAAGCGGTCGCGCCCCACGCGGGCGCGTGGATTGAAACAAGCCGGCGGCGTCGGTCGACAAGCCGGGCGCTGTCGCGCCCCACGCGGGCGCGTGGATTGAAACGATTGCCTGAAAAACACCGTATAACCGGCGCTTTGTCGCGCCCCACGCGGGCGCGTGGATTGAAACTAAGAGCTCGACAAACTTTGCCCAGTCATGCCCAGGTCGCGCCCCACGCGGGCGCGTGGATTGAAACGGCGAGATGTCCAAACAGCTTGCCGAGGATAATATCCGTCGCGCCCCACGCGGGCGCGTGGATTGAAACATCGCAATGCTCGGGGAGACGACATCAGACCTCGTCGCGCCCCACGCGGGCGCGTGGATTGAAACACCGAGAAAATATCGCTGACGCAAAACTTGAAAGTCGCGCCCCACGCGGGCGCGTGGATTGAAACGGCAATTCGCCAAACTGGTCCCAATACTCTTTATTAGTCGCGCCCCACGCGGGCGCGTGGATTGAAACAATATAATCTACGGGGAATAGCGGCAGCGATACTGTCGCGCCCCACGCGGGCGCGTGGATTGAAACTGACCGGAGCGCTGATACCCACTCGCCATAGCTCGTCGCGCCCCACGCGGGCGCGTGGATTGAAACTTGTCGATATCGTGATAGTTATTAATTTTCCCTAGTCGCGCCCCACGCGGGCGCGTGGATTGAAACAAGCGCATGCCTGCAACATTAAGAGGATATGGCGGAGTCGCGCCCCACGCGGGCGCGTGGATTGAAACCAGATGCCATAACTCCGTATCCCGCAACTCGAGCGTCGCGCCCCACGCGGGCGCGTGGATTGAAACAGATATACTACAAGCTAGTGAATCATGAGAAACGGTCGCGCCCCACGCGGGCGCGTGGATTGAAACCCCGTTCTGGACTTCCATGCGCTCGTTGATGGGATGTCGCGCCCCACGCGGGCGCGTGGATTGAAACGTGAGTACCTTTAAGTTGACTTGTTGATTATTCCGGTCGCGCCCCACGCGGGCGCGTGGATTGAAACTGATAGTGAAAGATACTGCTTATCTGTTTTGCTGTGTCGCGCCCCACGCGGGCGCGTGGATTGAAACTCAACTATTGTTGGATACAAAAACAGGGAAGGAAGTCGCGCCCCACGCGGGCGCGTGGATTGAAACTAGATAAAAGCGAGACAACTATCTCTGGGTGGAGGTCGCGCCCCACGCGGGCGCGTGGATTGAAACTGGTCGAATGATGCAACTCCTGCCGGTATCATCAGTCGCGCCCCACGCGGGCGCGTGGATTGAAACGGAAGGAGTTTTTGGTCAGCGTAAGTGGTGTTGGGGTCGCGCCCCACGCGGGCGCGTGGATTGAAACGTCCTGTCGCGTACGTGCCCATACCTCGATGAGCTGTCGCGCCCCACGCGGGCGCGTGGATTGAAACTTTTTGGTTGAGCCGCAACCTGCGGCGAGACATTAGTCGCGCCCCACGCGGGCGCGTGGATTGAAACAAGACAGTCAGGGCATCCCTTTGTCGGGCAATACGTCGCGCCCCACGCGGGCGCGTGGATTGAAACACGACACCGATGATAGCCCAATTCAGCGAGGCGTGTCGCGCCCCACGCGGGCGCGTGGATTGAAACTTGGCGACCAGTAGGCGCGCCAAGCCCTCGCAGGTGTCGCGCCCCACGCGGGCGCGTGGATTGAAACTGTACCAAAATAAACCATTGACATGCAATCGGTGGTCGCGCCCCACGCGGGCGCGTGGATTGAAACTTTGGTGAAGCCAACATTGAAACAATTGATTGCATGTCGCGCCCCACGCGGGCGCGTGGATTGAAACATAGTAATAATAGAGCAGATTGCCGAATTCTTGGTCGCGCCCCACGCGGGCGCGTGGATTGAAACATTTGCTACCTCCATGCCTCGGTGACTCGCCAGCCGTCGCGCCCCACGCGGGCGCGTGGATTGAAACATTTTTCCCGGAGTATTGGGGAGCTCTACCGAACCGTCGCGCCCCACGCGGGCGCGTGGATTGAAACAACATCCTGTGCGCCGCGAGAGGTGATTGAAAATCGTCGCGCCCCACGCGGGCGCGTGGATTGAAACACTAATACCAAAATAAGTATTTCTAAGTGCTGCGTCGCGCCCCACGCGGGCGCGTGGATTGAAACAAGCGTGACAAAATGCGATGGCAAAAGCTGGAATGTCGCGCCCCACGCGGGCGCGTGGATTGAAACAGGACCATTCATTGATTCGATGCGGTGCCGGAGCCTGTCGCGCCCCACGCGGGCGCGTGGATTGAAACAGGCTAGGGTTGATACGATGCTGGCGATTGACGGTCGCGCCCCACGCGGGCGCGTGGATTGAAACATGTGCAGTTATTGAGCCGCTCCTGGAGCGTCGGGTCGCGCCCCACGCGGGCGCGTGGATTGAAACTCGAGGTTGCAGAGTTTTACCACCATCTGGAATTGTCGCGCCCCACGCGGGCGCGTGGATTGAAACAACTTCGAGATAATTGTTTGTTTCGAATGCGTCGTCGCGCCCCACGCGGGCGCGTGGATTGAAACTTTTTGGGATTTAGAAAAAGCCAAGCAGTTTGACAGTCGCGCCCCACGCGGGCGCGTGGATTGAAACATAATGAATCCCCCATAAAAAATTGCGTTTTTAATGTCGCGCCCCACGCGGGCGCGTGGATTGAAACACTGTCTTTCTTTCCTGCATTTTCTGTTCCTCCAAAGTCGCGCCCCACGCGGGCGCGTGGATTGAAACGATAAAATTACTACCACAATATTGCATTGCGGTAAGTCGCGCCCCACGCGGGCGCGTGGATTGAAACTTAAATTGTCAAGTGATTTTTTTATTTTTTGTTGCATGTCGCGCCCCACGCGGGCGCGTGGATTGAAACAAAAATCTGGATGAAGTAGAAAAATTTTTGGCATGTCGCGCCCCACGCGGGCGCGTGGATTGAAACTTTCATCCTGCTTCTCCTGTTTTCAAAATTTCATGTCGCGCCCCACGCGGGCGCGTGGATTGAAACTTGAAAAAGCCGAGACCGCGCGGCGGGCGAGACTGTCGCGCCCCACGCGGGCGCGTGGATTGAAACTGAGTATTTTGGCGTCGACCGAAAAACCCTCATTGTCGCGCCCCACGCGGGCGCGTGGATTGAAACCGCTATGAATGCTACAGCCTCGCGCTTGAGCTTGCGTCGCGCCCCACGCGGGCGCGTGGATTGAAACAACCACCCAGCCGGCGGCAAGGTAACTATCGACTGTCGCGCCCCACGCGGGCGCGTGGATTGAAACCCATGCAAGAAAAAACATCAATAGAGCTGCTGTAAGTCGCGCCCCACGCGGGCGCGTGGATTGAAACACAGTATGAGCTTGGCCTGCCTCTTTCAATCCGCGAAGTCGCGCCCCACGCGGGCGCGTGGATTGAAACAGTCCGGCCAACCTCATCGATTGCCAGCATCGGCAGGTCGCGCCCCACGCGGGCGCGTGGATTGAAACTTCACTCCTTAATTGGGCTAGTTTTGCTTCGGCTGTCGCGCCCCACGCGGGCGCGTGGATTGAAACCTGGTATCAGGTCTTGCCACATAAGCGCGCGCACTGTCGCGCCCCACGCGGGCGCGTGGATTGAAACAGGCTGATAATCGCTTCGTCGCGCAGGTGCTAGCACATGTCGCGCCCCACGCGGGCGCGTGGATTGAAACTTACCGGGTACATACTTGCCATCAACCCACTTTGCCGTCGCGCCCCACGCGGGCGCGTGGATTGAAACATGAAGCGGCATACAAGACAGCGAAAGCGATCGAGTCGCGCCCCACGCGGGCGCGTGGATTGAAACGGGAGTAAACCATGGAGCCAATCACCGCCAAGGCGGTCGCGCCCCACGCGGGCGCGTGGATTGAAACAGAGAACGGCTTGTTAGTGAAGCGGGTGAAAAGAGGTCGCGCCCCACGCGGGCGCGTGGATTGAAACTTTGGGTAGAGCGGAAGCAAATCCGGGCAGCTCTAGTCGCGCCCCACGCGGGCGCGTGGATTGAAACTTCTACCGTCCTTCGTTGCACAATGAAAATCTTTGTCGCGCCCCACGCGGGCGCGTGGATTGAAACAAAAATAAATGCACCAGCTGTTCTTATGTCATATGTCGCGCCCCACGCGGGCGCGTGGATTGAAACCCCTTATATGCGCCAAAAACGTTTCACCTATTGAAGTCGCGCCCCACGCGGGCGCGTGGATTGAAACCCCGAGGATCCCACCGAGCTCGATGCAGTCTGGCGTCGCGCCCCACGCGGGCGCGTGGATTGAAACGTCGATAATCTGGACGCAAGAGACAGTACTACAATTGTCGCGCCCCACGCGGGCGCGTGGATTGAAACGATTCAAAAATCGCGCAGAAAAATCCGGATAAAGCGTCGCGCCCCACGCGGGCGCGTGGATTGAAACATACCTGAAGCGATCGAAAGAATCTTTCGACTCGAGTCGCGCCCCACGCGGGCGCGTGGATTGAAACATTCAAAAAGCTGCGCAAGCTGTGAAGTCTGTGGTGTCGCGCCCCACGCGGGCGCGTGGATTGAAACCCCCACGCAGACACTGACAACACAAGAAGGGATAGTCGCGCCCCACGCGGGCGCGTGGATTGAAACTGGTGTCCCCTACTCTCTAATCTCCGAGCAAAATAGTCGCGCCCCACGCGGGCGCGTGGATTGAAACCGGTATCGTTGATTGCCCTAAGAGCTTCTGCGTAAGTCGCGCCCCACGCGGGCGCGTGGATTGAAACCAGCGCTGTATCAACATTGCCGTTCATCTTCTTTGTCGCGCCCCACGCGGGCGCGTGGATTGAAACCCTGATATGATTGGGCGTTGGTGCAAATGTGTCGTCGCGCCCCACGCGGGCGCGTGGATTGAAACTAGCTTGTCAAATATATCTTCATTTTGCGTCATGTCGCGCCCCACGCGGGCGCGTGGATTGAAACACTGCCAAGACGCTGTACCAAATTCCATGATGCTGTCGCGCCCCACGCGGGCGCGTGGATTGAAACCTAACACAGGTTTTGAGGCGAAAAAGGGATTGTTGGTCGCGCCCCACGCGGGCGCGTGGATTGAAACATCTTTCCATTCTCCGCCATCTTTGGGCGGGATTGTCGCGCCCCACGCGGGCGCGTGGATTGAAACTCGCCACCAGCACGGTGGAGCGGATGAGATAGCAGTCGCGCCCCACGCGGGCGCGTGGATTGAAACTTCCTCTCTTATTCTTTTCGCTCAGTCAAGAGCGGTCGCGCCCCACGCGGGCGCGTGGATTGAAACTCGTCGAAGTTTAGCAACTTGACAGTCCTTTCGGGTCGCGCCCCACGCGGGCGCGTGGATTGAAACTATACCTATATTTTCAGCATGTGTATGTTTTATGTCGCGCCCCACGCGGGCGCGTGGATTGAAACGCCCCGATGCTCCTGTCCCCGCTGTACCTGATCGTCGCGCCCCACGCGGGCGCGTGGATTGAAACCTCCTGGCGGCGATGCAGGGAGCGCTGCGGCTTGGTCGCGCCCCACGCGGGCGCGTAGATTGAAACAGCATATCGCTTGGCTAGAAAATCCGCTTGACGATGATTCTTTGCTTGGTTTTATTTTTTCTGACCGCTCCCGGAGATCGATTACCGTCTTCGGCTCCTGAGTTTAGCGGGGATATCCTCGGCGACTCGAGGAACCAACTGCTTTATTGAGGCAGCCCTGTTTTTGGTAAAGAATCTGTTTACAGCCTAACTTCCTCCAGCAAGAAAAACTCAAAAAAAGCTTAAAGTAATGCTCAAGTAAAAGAATCGCTGGCACATAATTTCCGTGCTATTCAATACTAATCAAGGCAGTCAATTTACTGTAATTGCTACATTCCCCCTTTTATGGCCTGTTTCAACATATTTATGAGCTTCGATAATTTGCTCAAAATTATAGATTTTATCATTCACTGGCTTGATTATTCCTAATTCGATCAATTCTTTTATTTTATTCAATCGATCTGATTGCAATAGTAAGCCACCATCGTCAATAGATATGTATTTGCCATTTTTTGTAAGTGCACTAATACAAGCTTTTTTTAGCTCGGAAGTTTTTCTTTTCCCGACTGTATCAAGGACAAGATCATATTCTTCCAAATATCTTATGGATCCACTTTTTGAATAATCCAATACTCTGTCCGCACCCAACGACTTTACAAAATCAATATTTGAGGATCCACAGACACCTGTAACTGCAGCTCCAAGATATTTTGCATACTGTACGGCAATAGTACCAGAAGTCCCGGATGCTCCATAAATTAGCACCTTGTGATTGCGGGCAATATTACCTCTTTCCAGATATTGAAATGCCAATAATCCTCCATAGGCAGCCGAAGTAGCTTCTTCAAAGCTTATGTTTCTTGGTTTTTCTGCCAGACAGCCCAGTTTGGAGTCTATTTCTTTCATGCACTTGTAATCTGCATAGGCACCAAGAGAAAGACCAGTAAGCCCATATACTTGATCACCTGCTTTAAACCGTTTTATTTTTGATCCTGCAAATTCAATTTCTCCCGAAAAGACTTCTCCAATGATTGAATTCCGCGGCTTTCTTATACCGATCATCAATCGCATAGGAATCATGAATACGAGCGGAATATTCGAACTTCGTATATAGATGTCGCTATTTGTAACCGATGTTGCGTATATTTTAATCAGAACCTCATCTTGTTTGGGGACTGGTTTTTTGCATTGCCTGATTTTAAGTACTTCTGGAGGACCATATTTTGTGCACACAATTGCTTTCATGGTTGCCATTCGATTATCCTCTCTTTTTTATCCTTAAGGCGCTGTTGAATACCAGCCCAATTTCTTTGTGAGCGTGAATTGTTTCAGAACAATGGAGAGCGAAAGATCGTGGGATGTTTTTTGGCTGATGTCAGTCCCGCAAAGATTCAAGAGGTGAATCATCGGTTCATAAGCCAGTTCAATGTCTATGTTATCATTGATAACGAAGAAGGCTCCAATCATTGGTTTGGCACCAAGGAAGAACCTGTCGTTATTGGAATTATCGGTGATCCTCGATCCCAAAACTGACGTAAAGCTTATATCCAAGCCGAGCGGGTCTGCGATTTCTTTTCGCCATCCGACGGTCAGGGGACGCAGGTTCCCGATAAAAACTCCGCCAATCGTGCGCTTGATATCGGCTCCGCCCAGCCCGTAATAGAAGCCACCCGGTGAAAATGGATTGAAAAATCTGTACTTCATGCTTGTAAGGCCGCAGCCGAAGTTATCCAATGAGAAAGCTTCGCCGATGGTGTATGATCCACCAAACTTGGTGATGGTTCTGGAATAGGACTCGTTATTCTGTTGCGCTTGTAAGGTTAGGGTTAAAAAGCACAGTACGATGATCATGTTTATTCGTTTCATTCAAATCTCCTTTTCTTTATTAATACCTTTGATGAGAATCCAGACAGCGATTACAAATTCAAAGGGGATGTAGAGGATATAAAGGAAGACTGGGGCTTTCAGTCCAAGCAACCCCAAGAGCAGTCCCGCAAAGACACCCTGTGCAGATATTAATCCCCACAAGGACAGTGGCCGCGCTACAGTACGGGCTTTCAGGAGCATAGCATAATAGATTGTTCCACCTATGCAAAATGCAAAATTGGCCATTTTTTGTGAGTACTCCATGATGTCATAGATCAATGTGGCCATTTCCGCCATCGATTCAGAACTTTTTGTTCCGACAAAATTCCGGCTCGTAACCAATAAGGCAAATAGCGCGAGTTGGCTAACCGCGAGAATGACGCCTTCCAGCATATAAAGACCGAATGCTGTTAAAGCCAGGCCTTCATGACGCTTTTTCACTGCTGAAAATAGCATTGCACCGAGGAAGATTACGCCAGCTGCCGTAGTGAGCTCTATCAGAATATTGACCCGGACGAGCCCCTCGTTTTTTGCTATATTAGCCATAATCTGGTCGATGCCAAGGGGCAATCCAAAGGCTTGAACTCCAGTGACATTAGGAAGTACGAAGACACCACTGATAAATGAGGTCAAGAACTGGATCAGGAATGCGAGCCCCAACATCCTGGATTTTTCATTTGCAGTAGTCATTTTATTCTCCTTTTTTCGGTTTTTCCGGCTTGGTTTCCATCCTGTTAATGGAAACCAATGTCAAGCCAAGATCCCTCACTTTTCGAATAAGTCCATGAAGTGCTGCTTGGTCTGCCACCATTCCTGTCAGCAGGGATCCACTGCTGTTGACTTCTTGTATGACCTCAAAGCTGCTGAACCATTCGTTCCAATCGGATTGCAAGTGCTCTTTGAGTTGGATTCGGTAGATGGCAGGTGTATAGAAATCGATCTGCTTGTCCACAATCGCCCCTCCTGTTTGTCGAATATAGGCGATGACTAAGTAGTGGAACATACCTCAAAAGTAGTAATTGAAGGAGTATTTTTACGGTAGGATGCCAAGCGAACGGGCTTTAGCGACTGCTGATGTCCGGCTTGACGTTTCTAGTTTCGCGAAGATGTTGCGAATGTGAACCTTGACAGTGTAAAGAGATATGAAGAGAATTTCTGCAATATCCTGGTTAGATAGACCCTCGGCAAGGCGAAGAAGAATCTCGAATTCACGGGCACTGAGAAGCCCCTGATTCTTTTGAGGTGTTTCTGTATCGGCCTTAGCAAACGCGGTCAGGATGCGGTTTGCATACTCAGGATACTTCCCTCGCTCAAACACCTCATGGACAAGTTTGCGAATCACAGATCCCTCATCGAGAAAAAGTCGTAGAAACCCACTGGGCTCGGCGAGTTTTAGTGAGTCTTCCAAAGCCTCGATGGCTGTTTCATGGTTTCCTCTTAATTCTTGAACGAAAGCCCGTAGAACAAGGGCCCGCAGTCTTTCATCAACTTGGTTTTGCACTTGTATGGTCCAGGAATCCAGAAGCCCAGCTGCCGCTTCGAATTGTCCTTTTGCAAGGAGGATCCGGATTTGCAGCGGCGGCGGAAGACCTGCGGATTCCGGGATGCGACCCATCCGGAGATGAAGGACGGTCTGGGCTTTTTGAATTTCAGGAATCAGATGCAGGAAGCGTTTCTTTAGCGTGGTTTGTTCAATTTGAGCAAGACGCTTTTCAGCCGTATCCATGTTCCCCTTCACTATTTCGAGCCTGGCTAGAAAAATCTCACACAATAAGAAGCGGTCGACAGCGTTGTCGTATTGGCGCGCTAAAATGAGGCCCTGCTCTCCATACATTTCAGCCTTTTCAAGATCGTTCCACTCGCAGTGAATTCGTGCCAGCCCCTGGTATGCTTCACAGACGCTCGGTTGTGGATGTTCGCCAGAAAGATGCAACACATGGAGGAAAGTCTCCTCTGCAATGAAAAGCTGGTTATCTTGTTCCTGTGTCTCACCTAAACCAATGGCTGAAAGAATTTCAAAAGTAATGGCTCCGGCGGAATGGCTGCTTGCAAAGACTTCCTTAAAAATCCGACGGGCTTCTGCCCGGTTTCCCGAAAAATGATATGCCATGCCCAAATCCCAGAGTGCAGCCAAACGAAATGTGGAAAAATCACCAGCGAGAAGTTGCAGAGCTCGTTTTGCATGAATCTTTGCGTCTTCAATACGGTATTGGCTGACGGCAAGGGTGGCGCGGTTTGTCGAAATTTGTCCAAAAAGCAGCTGTTCGCTGTCTTCCTTGCCCCGAAGAGCCAGCTCGGCAGCTTGAAGCTGTTCTTCTACCCCCTCTGATAGACCGCAAATGAGAGAAAAACTCGCAGATTTAATCCAGAGCGAAGGGTGTTCATTCTTGACTGATTCGGGAACAGTGACAAGCCAATCGGATACTTCTATCATTGCACCCCGGGTATGGGTTGGCATTCGATGATCATCAATGAGAGCTTCGGTACGCGCCACGTTTCCCGAAGCGGCTGCATGGCGGAAGGCTTCCACGATGAAATTGTTCTTTTCAAACCACAGGCTTGCCCGCGAGTGAATGAGCGATGGGTCGGGACAGGAAGGAAGCGATGATGCAGAGAAGCGCTGCTGAAGAAGTTCAGCAAAGAGATAGTGATAACGGTACCAGCGCCGTTCTCCATCAAGAGGAACCAGAAAAAGATTGGCTCGATCGAGAGCTTCCAGGGTTTTGCTGCCAGTGCCAGCAGGCGAATCTAAAACCGCGTCGCATAACGATCCGCAAAAGCGTCTGAGGAAGGAGGTAGCCAGAAGGAATTTCTGGATGGCTTCTGAACGATGGAGAAGGACTTCCTCGACAAGGTAGTCTAGAACAAACCGATGGCTGCCCGTAAACGAAGCAATGAATTCGGCTTGGGTATTTTTCTCTCTGTTTCCTTGAAGCGCAAGGGCTATAAACTGGAGCCCGGCTGCCCAGCCTTCCGTACGCGCTTCTAGAGCTGCAATGTCGGATTCAGTAAGGGTGATTTCCATCATACGGAAAAAATCCCTGACCTCGGCATATGAAAACTTCAGATCCTTGGTACGGAGTTCTGTCATCTGACCACGGGCGCGGTAGCGGGCTAAAGGGAGTTCCGGATCTTCACGGGAGATGAGCACTATGTGGAGATTCAAGGGAAGATTGTCGATTAAAAAGACGAGCATTTTATCAACGGACGATGTGTTGATTGTATGGTAATCATCCAGAACCAGGATAAGCATCTTGCTATGCTGCGCCAGGTCGTTGAGCAGCCGGGTGAGAAGAATTTCCAATGAAGGTGGCTGAGGGGCTTGGAGAGCGTCAAGGACCCAAGCTCCAAAAGTCGGTTCTACAGTCTGAATAGAAGAAACAAGGTATGTGAGAAACCGGGCTGGATCATTGTCATTTTCATCCAGGAAAAGCCAGGCTTTTTCAATAGGGAGCGTGGCAAGCCACTCAATAACCAGCGAGGTTTTCCCAAAGCCCGGAGCAGCAGAGACCAGCGTCAACTTCCGGGAGAATCCTTCTCCATAAACCAGGTTTTCACTTAAACGCCGGCTCAGTTCCAATCTTTTAACAGCATTGATGCGGGGAGGCGGAGCAAAAAACTTTGTCGCGAGCAAGGATAAGTTCATGGATCCGTTTCTCCTCCATCTTGTTGCCGACAATAGTATTGTAACACAAGCCTTCTATTCCATATAGATGTACCCTCGTCCGCGTCATCCTCAATCTCCTTTATATTTGAGCACTTGCACTGACTCGAGGCTAATTCCTCAAACATCAAGCAGAGCTTCAGAAAAAGGATCGCTGACGCATAATTCCAGATTAATTCCTGCCGCCCGGCCAATACTGCCAACCCTCTTGGTGTTTGTTATCTCAAATGCCAGCAGAGTTGACGATAAATCTTACAATCAGGAGCGAACCGTAAATACCATTTGGCATTCATCAGCCATCTGCAACTCTCTCCTCTCGCCTTTCTGTCCTATTGTTCAATCCGATATATCGCCTTCTTCCCATCTTCAGTCAGGAAGCCCTCAAAAAAGAGCGACATGAGATGCTCAAAAAGATCATGGAAGGGCATGGAAAGCTCGAGCATTGTTTCGGGCGTCAAGATGTCGTCGATGAGGGCGAAGCAGACGTGGATAATGAAGTTTTCTGGCAGTTTTCTGATGTAGCCCTGAGCCTGGCCGTCATGGATGAGCGTGCGGATGGCGTCGGCAATGCCGTTTTTCTTGTAGGCCTGCAGTTCGCGCCAGGTTCCAGGCTGGAGGCGTTTTACGTCTTCGAGAAATATCGGCGCAAATTGCATGCTGTGGAGGCTCACGGTGTTTATAACATCCCGCAGACGCGAAAAGACGGGCTGAGACGTGTCGCTGAGAATCCGGCGCACATGCTCCACAAGCTCGTCTCTCAATTGCATCATAATGTAGTGCAGGAGTTCTTCTTTGCTCGGAAAATTCACATAGAGCGTCTTCTTGCTTATGCCGCACGCCGAAGCAAGCTCATCCATCGTTACATTCCGAACGCCACGGTTGAAAAACAGCTCTTTTGACTGATCGACAATGCGCTCACGGACCTGATGTTCCATTATCCCACCTTCATCCTGCCTTGACGTGTTTGAAAAACCTTTCCGGCACAGCTGACAGCATCGCGGGCATGACCGCAAGCCCGCCTATGAGCGATAACAATATTGACATGAAACAGAGTATTCCGAAATACATGATCGGCCTGAACTGGGAAAAGAACGGCGGAATCACCGCAAAAATGATTGCCATGGCGTTGATGATGATTCCCCGCCCGGTCAGGCTGAGTGTTCTGCTTGTTGCTTCTTCCCGGCTCTTTCCGCTGCCGCGCTCGCTGAACCAGCGCGCGGAAAAATGAATGAGGTAATCGATGCCCACGCCGAGTGTGATGGAGGCGACCAGGGCCGTCGCGGTAGAAAGTTCAATGCTAGCAAAGCCCATGAATCCAAACACAACGAGCACAATCGCGATCATGATGCCTGCAGAGACAAGCCCGGCAGGAATATTTTTGAAGCCGAACGCCACAAAGGCAAAAACGAGAGTAAAAGCAATCGCAAAGCTCTGGAGCATCGAAATGATGACAAGGCGGTTAAGCTGGTTTGAAATGAGCGAGACGCCTGCAATCGCAACGCCCTGATTTCCCGTCAGTTCATGTGCCTTGGCGCGCAGCAAATCCGCTGTCTTCTGAATGGCCGTCGAGTCAACCGCCTTGAGTTGGATGCTGAAGCAGAGGTTCTGGTAATCCTCAGAAACCAGCTGCACAAGGCGTTCAGGCGAGAGCGATGTCTCGACCAGCAAGAGCAGCTGCGCAGCAGCCTCGTCATTGTCCGGCACTGTGTCGAATGCCGGATCGTTGTCATGGAACACGCGGTTGAGGGTCTGGATCGAATCGACTATCGAAAACACGCTGCCCACGGAGCCCAGCGATTCCGCATAATTCTGGAACTGCCGCGCCTTTGCAAGGCCTTCTGCTGTTTGCGGGTCAAAGGGCAGGGATACCTTGATAAGCTGGGAGCCAGCCACTTTCTTGTTGATAAAGTCGATGCCCTGGCGCACGGGGTCTTTGGGGTTGAAATAATTCGCAAGCTCTGAATCGACGACGATGCGCGGAATGAAGAAAATCCCCGCAATCGCGACAGCAATCGTGCCCGCCAGAATCACCAGCCGACGCTTGGTGATAAAAGCGCCCGCCTTCGCACCGATTTTCGATATCAGCGCTTCATTCGCATGATAGCGCTGGTGCTTTTTGGGCGGCGGCAAAGCGCTCAGAAAGGCAGGGATAAAGAACATGGTCATCGCGAACGCGTAGGTGATGCCGAATGCGACAAAGAGACCCATTTCGGCGATACGCGGAATCGGCGAAGTGACAAATGAAATAAAGGACGCGACGGTCGTAACGAATGCGAGCCACACCGGCTTGCTGAGCGACTTGAAGCTCGAATTTATAATTTCGACCTTATCGGTCATGAGATTAACGAAAACATCCTCATAGAATCTTGTAAGAAAATGAATTGCATAATTATTGCATATGGCGATGAGCATGACTGGGATAATGAGCGCGACAATGGTCAGCCGCGCATGCAAAAGGCCCATGAAGCCGAAGGTGATGATCAGCGAACATCCGATCGTAAAAAGCGGCAGGAATATGCCCCGCAAGCTTCTGAATCCAATCAGAAGCACTAGCAGAACCGCGGCAAGACCGAAAACGACTAAAATCAAAACATCATGCTTCATGTAGTTGACCATCTGGTAGTCGATGAAGGAAGTCCCTGCCATCTGGAATGTAAAGCCCTGGTGCTTTTTCATGATTCCCTGAATGCCTTCGATGAGCCTGATTCGCGATACATTGGGAGCCGTTTGAATGATATACAGCAGCGTATCGCTGTCAGCTGATAGCAATTTGCCGTTCACGGTCTTGGTACCCAGAAGCCTCGCTCTGAGCGCATCAACGGAAGCCTGATCCTGCGGGAGCGCATCGGGGTCGACATACGGAATGAAACTGAGACCGTCCTCGGTGTTGACAGGTTCGGCATAGGTAAATACTGAAACAACATCCGAAACATCGGGCAGGCTTTGCAGTTCCTTGCCGATTTCAGCGGCCTCTGCAAGCGCTTTCGGCGTGAAAAGCTGTTCCGATTGGGCAGAAAAAGCGAGCGAATCGGCGCCGCCGAAGGTCTGGCTTACTTTTTTGTATTCTTCAACAGAAGAGACATTGGTCGGCGCGAGCGCCTGGATATCGCCGTCAAAACGCAGGTTGGGAATGAACAGCGCCATCACAAACGTGAGCAGTACAAACGCCGCAATGATCAAGTACCTGAACCTATACACAAATTTGGCCATAAGAAATCCTTTTGCAAACTGCGCGTCAGAACGCAGCGGTCACCGCGACATAGGCAAAATCGTTGTCCGCATACTGGCCGATTGTGCCGCCTGTGCCGTTGAAGAGGGTAAGGCCTGCGCCGAGCGAATAGCCGTCGGTCAGCTTCGCCTTCATGGATACTCGGACAAGGTACTGTTTCGTGATGTCCACGGTAAAGAAATCAGGCTCCATGACGACGAGGCGCATGGTGAAGTCCTGCGACGGACTGCGGTACTCGGTTACCAGTGTCGCACCGAGTCCGATGTCCTTGGCGGCTGAAGCGAGGCGGCTGTCGTAGTTGAGAATCCAGGTGAGGTTACCTTCCATCGCGCAGTAGAGGTCCCCTGCTTCCCCAAGGCTGAAGGTCCTGTCCATGCCAAAGGCGGACTTGAGCGTGCTTTTCTCGATTGCAACAGGCAGGCTCGAGCTTTCAGTCCCGATATAGTATTCCGGCAGCGAGAGCGCCGACTCAAGCCACAGGACTGAAGAATCGAAAACTGTTGCGGACATATCCATGCCGATCGCGCCCTGGCGCTTGTATTTTGCTATAATATCGATAGTTATCGGCATACCTAAAACAGTTGTCACATCGAAGGCTGGCGTTTTCGTATAGCCGTACCAGCCTGAAAATCCGAAATCAATCGAGCCGAGCGAAAGCCCTGCCCGTCCTGCGCCCTGCATAGTGTCGAAATTGAGCGCTGGCTCTGTGGGCGTGGTGTTCACGGTAAATGTCGCGCCGGGGAAACTGGGAAGCGAAGGAGGGATAACCAAACCATGCTTGGCGTCAAGCGCGGCGAGCTGGGCAGGATACCACCGCGAGGTTTTTGCCGGAAGCGTGCTCGGCCTGAAAAATGGCAGCGCTGCTGCCTCAAAACTGAAAGGCCCTTTGATATACTTGGCGGACGCAAGCGGCACCGGCAGAAGCCAGTCCGAGCGGTTTTCCGACACGAGCTGGCTCAGCGAATCGACCGGATTGATGAAGCCTTCCGGATTCGCGACCAGCGCCGTGCCCCAAGAAATGATCTTCGAGCCCGCGGTCAGCGAGAAGCCTTCAGCCACATCAACGGTTGCATAGGCTTCTCCAAGTTTCATGTAAGCCGCATAGCCTGTATCCTCAAGCGAAACGCTGCTTGCCAGTTCGCCTTTCAGTGTGAGGGCACCCGATGCATAAGACGGCACAAGCTTCAGGCTCACCGAAGGCTGAAAATAATCACCGGCTTTAAAACTGCCCGATGCATTGAAAAACACACCGCTGAAAACCGAAACCTGCCCCGAAAGGCTGGCCTGCGCCCAGGCCGGACCGGCAATCCCCGCCAACAGCACAACAAGAACCATTCCAACATGCCAGCCGCGGGACAGCCCAGCACTGCAAAGCGGATTTATCTTCGATATTTTCTGTCTTTTCATGGCGTATCTCCTTGCATCTCTTCTTTATATCTGTCTATTTGCCGAGCCCATCCTTCGAGAACATCGAAGGAGCAAGCCCTGCATTGTATTTAACGCCATTGAAGGCGAGGCTCGTCGAACTGCCAGTCGAAAGATTTTTCATCTCAAGCTCGAGCATGGTCCAGAACCCTGAAATTTTATCCGTTTTGCGGACGACCATCTGTTTATAGAGCGCGCCGGATTTATCGTAGAAATCGGCTTTCAACACTATGTAGCTTTCTTTTTCAACCAGAGAAATGATTTTACTGGTGCTTTGGCTCGTGTCTTTGGATATTGACTCAATTTTCCAGCACGCCTTACCGTCGAATGTTTCTTCCCCCAACAGATTGAACGAATAATCCTCAAGCTTGCGGCTTCCGAAATCATCATAGGTGAGATCGCTGCCCATGAACGGCTTGTTCTTGTCGGAGGCGGCAATCCGCGTCACTTTTTTCAGACTGGGAAGATAGATGTACTGACTTTTTTCACCGCTGCCGCTTTCCAGGGTGAGAAAACTTGTATCCTTGACATCGGCAGGCTGAAGAAACTTGATGAGAATCGAAGAAGCGCCATCTTTCTGCTTGAGCTGGTACATCACGAACTCGCGGGTTTTGACCGAGCCTGTCTTCGAGGTAATTTTCATCAGCACATTCGCGGTCATATCATTGCCGGTAGGTTTGTCATTTGCCTTTTTCATTATATCGTAGCCGCTCTGGCTCACTGTCTGCGCGCCTGCCGCGGTCATGAGAACCATCCCGAACATGAGTATGAAAAAGAACTTCACAGCGAATACTCCCGCTTGTCCGCGCGTCTGTTTTGCGCTGGTTTTTCCAATTTGAGCACCCATATTCATCACCATCTCCCCTGCTGAACAATATTTTTCCGTGAAAACTGAGGAAACGTTCAGCTTCTTAATAGTTTCCTGCAAAAATGAGGATACTTCGCAGTACCTGAGATGTCAAGTTGGAAACAGGGCAGTCTCAAAAGGAAGCTTGTATCCTGCAGAATCTACACTATAGAAGATTGAAGGACGGCGGACCGGGTTCGTGCCAAAACATTACACCGCGGCAAGACTCAAGGCGCTGGGGTAAAAAAAGAGCGACCCCCCGTTTCGAATTCCCCCATCTTTCCCTTGCTATTGCAGCATCAATGCAGTACGGTTGAGTTGTGAAAGGAATTTAGCACGCGCTGATCGCCGGAATTGGGGCTTTCCTGTTTCCAGCAATGGCGGCCGCGGCAAGAGAGGCTCACCATGGAGAAATCGGGAAGCCAGACACCTGGCAGAACCCTCACCGCGCCTCCAAATCCTAACGATAAAGAAATTCCATCTTCGCTCCTCATTCAATGCATGCAGGATGAAGTGTGGTATGCAGACGCAAACGGGCACTTTACTCTGGCGAACCCCTGCGCCTGTGAAGCCTTTGCCCTTGAAAATATTCATAATCTCGACATTGCCGAGTTCGCTGGAAGCCTCGAAGTCTTCCGTCCCGACGGCAGTCCGAGGCCGATTGACGAAGCCCCGCCGCTCAGGGCTCTGCGGGGGGAATCGGTCATCGAGCAGGAGGAAATTGTCAGGCTTCCCAAAAGCAGACAGCTTCGATACCGGCTGGTAACCTCAAGCCCGGTACGGGATTCCGAAGGGAATGTAATCGGCTGTGTTTCGATTGTCCACGATATCACTGACAAGAAACAGACAGAGCTTCGCCTTGAGCGTGAAAGGGCGTTTTTTGATCATCTGATCGAAGCGGCGCCGGAAGGAATCGCCATCACGGACAAAGTCGGCATCATTTTAAAGAGCAATGCTGAATTCAGTCGAATTTTCGGCTATTCGCAGGAAGAGGCGCTTGGCAGGCAGATAGATGACCTTATCGCGCCGCCGGAACATGAAGCCGATGCCAGATATCTGACAGCTTCTCTCATGCATGGCGGATCCGTGTCGCTGGAATCACAGAGAAGGAAAAAAGACGGCAGTCTGCTTGATGTCTGGGTTATTGGAGCTCCAATAATCGTGAGCGGACGGGAAGAAGCAGTTTTCGCCATCTACCGGGATATCAGCGAAAAAAAGAAAACCGAGCGTGCGCTGGAAAAAGAGACTGCCCGGTTGAAAAGCCTTGTCAGCATCCTTCAGCATCAGTCCGACAGCCTGCAGGAATTTCTGAATTACGCACTGGACCAGGCAATCCGGCTCACGGAAAGCAAAATCGGCTATATCTATCACTACAGTGAAGAAAAGCAGCACTTTTCTTTGAATACCTGGTCCCGCGATGTCATGCCGGCATGTACGGTCATTGATCAAGTTAAAGAATATGATCTCCGCGATACTGGTTTCTGGGGTGAAGTCGTGCGTCAGCGAAAGCCCATCATCAACAACGACTTCGCCGCGCCGAATTCCTATAAGAAAGGTACGCCGGACGGCCATGTGCCGCTCAGAAAATTCATGTCCATACCGGTTTTCTCTGACGGCAACATTGTGGGGGTAGTCGGACTCGCCAATAAAAACGATGATTACACGGAAACCGATATTCTTCAGACATCCCTCTTGATGGAAGCTGTCTGGAAAGTTGTCGACAGGATCAAAGCTGAAGATGCGCTGAAAAAGCTGAATGATGAGCTTGAAAAACGTGTTTTCCAGCGAACAGCCGCGCTTGAATCAGCCAACAAGGAGCTTGAATCGTTTTCCTATTCCGTATCCCATGATTTAAAGGCCCCGCTCCGCGCCATAGAAGGTTTTACCGAAATTTTCCTGAACGAATTTGGCTCTTCGGTGCCGCCGGAAGGGCTTAGGCTGCTGGAGCGTGTCAGGCAAAACGCCCTTCACATGAATGACTTGATCGAATCCCTGTTGGGCCTTTCGAGAATCACGCAATGGGACATGGATATCAGGATGCTGGACCTGTCAGCGCTGGCTTCTGAAATCCGGGATGAAATGAGCCCCGCATGGAGCAGCCGAGAAATCCAATTCGACATAGAGCCTGGCATGAAAACACGGGGTGACGCGCGCCTTCTGAGAATAATCCTGCAGAATTTGATCGGCAACGCGGTAAAATTTACCTCGCGGAATAAGGAAGCGCGAATCAGCATCGGATCAACAATTAATTCCGAAGGGCAGACCGAATATTTTGTCCGCGATAATGGTGTCGGCTTTGACATGAAATACAAGGATAAGCTCTTTGTCGCCTTCCAGCGCCTGCATTCCGACAAGGATTTCCCAGGGAGCGGAATCGGGCTGGCCAATGTTGCCCGCGCAGTACGGCGGCATGGCGGCACCATTCGGGCTGAAAGCGAGCCTGACCGGGGAGCGGCGTTTTATTTTACCATCCCTCCCCTGGCTCCTGAATTTGCTTAGAAATTGTCAATCAGCTCCCAGCTTGAGCCTTTTTTTGTACCTTCTACTTTATCCTGCGTCAGGTAGCCGACAACTCCCGTCTTGAGCAATTCAATCGCTTTGTCAATTTCGCTGATTCTGAAAATGAAAACGGCATGATTGTCGCTTTTTTCGCCGAAACCATAGACATATTCAATATTGAGTCCATTCGCCTTCAGAATTTCCAGAATTTTCATGAACCCGCCCGGCCTGTCTTCTGCCTTGAGCGCGAATACTTCCACCGAGTTCGCGAAATACCCCTGCTCTTTCAGCAGTTTCATGGCTACATCGAATTTATCCACAATCAGGTGAACCGTGCTGAATTCGCGGCTCTCCGTTACAAACAGACTGCGAATATCGATATCGGCTTGCCGCAGAAGTTTTGCCATCTCATAAAGCTTGCCAGCCGTGTTTTCCAACACCACATTGATCTGCTGTATTTTCATTGGGTCCTCCTTTCTATGCTTTTTCATTGCGCAGGTATCAAATGTACTCTCAACCTTGTGATTTTTCCATACCTTACTTCGAATTTGATTATCGCCATGCTATGATACCGGCAAGGCAGGAGTCTATGGAAATAATTCGCGAAAAAAGCGCGTTCATCATCGATATGGACGGAGTCATTTACCACGGCAACCGCCTGCTGAAAGGCGCGGCGGAATTTGTCGCCTGGCTGAAGGAGAGCGGGAAGCGCTTTTTGTTTTTAACGAATTCGAGCGAGCGTTCCCCCGAGGAGCTGTCGCAAAAGCTGGCGCGGCTGGGCATCGAGGTCGGGAAGGAGCATTTTTACACGAGCGCGCTGGCGACCGCTGGATTCCTCGCGAGTCAGCGGCCAAAGGGTTCAGCCTATGTCATCGGCGAACCAGGGCTCATCCACGCTCTCTATGACGCGGGCTACACCATGAACAATGTGAATCCGGATTATGTAGTGGTCGGCGAAGCGCGTTCCTATAGCCTCGATACCGTTGAGAAAGCGGTCAGGCTGGTGCTGGAAGGAGCGCGGCTGATCGGAACCAACCCCGATTTGACGGGGCCGGGCGAAAACGGGCTTGTTCCCGCCTGCGGATCGCTGGTGGCGCCGATTGAACTCGCGACAGGCCGAAAAGCGTATTTTGTCGGTAAGCCAAATCCACTCATGATGCGCCATGCGCTGAGGCGGCTGGGCGCGACCCGCGAAGAGACTGTTATCATCGGGGACCGGATGGATACGGACATCATCGCGGGTATCGAGTCGGATATCGAAACGGTGCTGGTGCTGTCCGGCGTTACGTCACGGGAGGATATTGGACGATACCCCTACGCTCCCCGCCACATTTTGGAAGGTGTTTTCGAAATCCCATGATTCGATAAACGTACCGAATTCCTTGTACCGCTGATACAGCGCCGCATAGATGGGTACAGCGGTGGGGTCCGGTTCCACAACCGCTTCTATGCGGGGGCGCATGGCTTTCTGAGCTTCCGGGATACTCCGATGGATGCCGGCAGCAACGGAGGCAAACATGCCGGCGCCCAGCGCGACACACTGATCGCTGGACACGATTTCCACGGGCTTTCCCAGCACATCCGCGACTATCCGCATGACCAGCCTGGATTTTCTGGCGACGCCGCCGATTGCGCGGATTTTTTCGATATGCACCCCTTCCTCGATAAAACGGTCGATGATGGCGCGGGAGCCGAACGCAGTGGCTTCAATCAGAGCGCGGTAGATCATGGGGGCTGTTGTGCCGAGGCTTAGGTTGGCCAGCGCTCCTTTCAGCTTCTGGTTGGCATCGGGAGTGCGGCGGCCGTTCATCCAGTCGAGGGCAATGACGCCGGCTTTGCCGGGAGCGAGCTTGGCGGCTTCTTCCTCGAGCCAGACCATCAGCATGTCTTTGGCATGAGCCGCGGCAGCCTGGCAGTTGGGCGACTCGTCTTGCGCGATTTTTTCGAGCGGCCAGAACAGCAGATTGCGGAACCAGGCGTAAACGTCGCCGAAAGCGCTCTGCCCCGCTTCATAGCCAAGCAGGCCGGGGATTATGGAGCCGTCAACCTGGCCGCAGATGCCGCTCACGGTTTTGCCGGAATCCGGTCCGACAATCATGTCACAGGTGGAGGTGCCCATGACTTTGAGGAGAACACCTTCTTCCACCCCGCCGCCGACCGCGCCCATGTGGGCATCGAGGGCACCGACCGCGACCGGAATACCTGCCGGGAGCCCCAGCTTAGCGGCCCAGTCTTTGCTGAGCGCACCAAAAACGGTATCTGACGGGAAGGTTTCGGTTCCGAGGGTGTTCTTTATCCTGGGTAGCCCGGGATGAACCTGCGCAAGAAAGGCGTCATCCGGATAACCGCCAAAATCAACATGCCACAGCGCCTTGTGCCCCATGGCACAGCGGCTCCGCTTCAGCTGAGCGAAGACATCCCGCGAAGCCGGTTCCAGCCCTGCAACGCCGCCCAGCGATGTCAGGCCGGTAAGCAAAGCCGGCATCCAGTCGCAATGCTCCACAAAACTGACTGCCGCTGATGCCACGCTGGCATTGGTACGCAAAAGGTGCGCCGCCTTTGCCCAGAACCATTCTGAAGAATAGATACCGCCTTCATATTGCAGGTAATCGGCACCGCCGGCATTAGCCCAGGCTTTGGCGGCTTCGTTGATTCGATCCGCTTCTTCAATGGCTGAATGATCTTTCCAGAGCACGAACATGGCATCGGGGTCGTCCTCAAAACCGGGCAGAAGGGCCAGCGGAACGAGCTGTGCGTTGACAGCGCACGGCGTTGAGCCGGTTGTGTCTACCGCGATACCCCGCACCTTGGCCAGCAGTTCAGCTCCGCCCGGCGTAGCCGCGATGGTGCGCGCTGCGGTGATCAGCGTTTCAATATAATCAAGGGGATGCTGTCTGAAAATATTCCGCGCCGGGTCGCAATACAGACCCTTCGCCCAGCGGGGATACTGCGCAACAGCCTGCGCAAGCTCCGCGCCGTTCGCGGCATCGATGACAACTACCCGGCAGGAATCAGTTCCGTAATCTATGCCGAGTACAAGGGTATCGGGTACTGTCTGCATCGTTCAGCCTCCCGGGTGCAGAAAAATTCGACCTCAAGTCTGCAATGGCGCGGTTTTATGCGTCCATCACAGCATCATTTTTTCACAGCTTTCCGGCGCTGACAAGCAGCGGCTCAAGGCCAGCAGTCACATTTCCTTCAATCGAAACCGCCGCGCCTGAAATCATGTCATAGCCTTTGATTGGATAGGGCAGACTCACCTTCCTGGCTGAGTCTGAAAAATTCAGCAGCGCGCAAAAATCCGGCGCACCTGCTGAGGCGCTGGCCGAGGCGCCTGCTGAAGCGCCGGCTCGCCGTTCGACGAGCATAACATCCGGCGCCAGCTCGCGCCAGGCAAACTGCACAGCATACTGCCGCGTTTCCGCCTTGATTCGCTGTGTAGCAGAAAAAACCCGCTGGAAAAATTCATAAAATTCCGGATCCGCACTCGCCCAGTCAACCGGCTCCTTTTCAAAAAGGCTCGGCCGATGCTTGATTGCCATCTCCTGCCCCATATAGACAAAAGTAACACCCGGCAGAAGCTGGTACAGCACCGTCCAGTTTTTTAAAAGCGCTTTTGAGGCAAAACGATCGGCGGCCCGCTCCTGGTCGTGATTTTCAAGATACCGAATTTTCCGTGCTGTTTTCGGGTAGAGCGTTTCCTGCGTATACAGGTATTCGAGATAATAGCTCAGTGGTTTTTCGCCGGACCAGACTTTTTCCAACCGTTCCCAGCCGTCATAATCGTAGGTCAGGTCGAATGCAGCGTGCAGTTCAGGCTCAGACCACGCGCCAAAGCCGCGGTCGCGCATTTCCTTGAGAAAGCGCGGATGCACGCTTTCCGCCAGCCAGAGGATGGGAAACCGCTCTTTTCTGAGTCCCGGGTCGTATTGATTGACGCGCTGACGAGCCTGTTTCCAGAAATCCACCGGCACCAGCGAGGCGACATCACAACGGAAACCGTCAACGCCTGCCGATTTCCAGAAATTCAATGTGGAAATCAATTCGATCCATAATTCCGGCGAGGTGCTGTAATCGAGATCCACGACATCGAACCAGTCTTCGCATTTTCTGCCTGGCTTGGGCAGACTGCCGTGCGCGTGCATGCGTTCGTGGCGCTCGGCCTTGTCTTTTTCCGGCGAGCCTGACGAACCATGGAAAAACCATTCAGGGTGCTCGCGTGCCAGCACTGAATCGGGCGATGTGTGATTGTACACAACGTCGATCATCACTTTGAAGCCGCGCTGGTGGGCGGCATCCAGAAATTGCTTGAAGTCTTCCAGCGTGCCAAGTTCCGGGTTGACTGCCCGGTAATCGGAAATGGCGTAGGGACTGCCCAGACTGCCCTTTCTGTCTTCCTTTCCGATCGGGTGAATGGGGGTCAGATAGAGCCAGGAAAAACCCATGGCTTTTATACGGTCGAGGTGAGCGATGGCGGCGGCGAAGGTGCCTTCAGGGGTAAAATTTCTCAGGTAGATTTGATAGATACTTTCGGTTTCGGGTACTGCTTCCATGAACAACTCCTCTGTTGGCGTGTGCGGCGCCAAACCTTGACCATTATAGAACAAAGATTCTATGCTGTTCCATATTATCCATCGTGATTCTCCATCATGAGGCAGGTTTCTGATGCAAACATGGTTGCTTGTTTTTCTGGGAGGCGGCCTGGGCGCGCTCTCCCGCTTTACCCTTTCGCGGGCCGTATCCGCCCGATTTCTAACGTCGCTCCCGCTTGGAACGCTTTTTGTCAATGTGACAGGGTCACTTCTCATGGGCTTTTTCTTCCGATTTATAGACCTGGCGATGCTGCCCGCATCGTACCGAGCATTGATAACCGTTGGATTCATCGGCGCATACACGACGTTTTCGACCTACGCTATCGAGACTTTCCAGCTCTTCCAGCGCGGCGAGTACGCTCCGGCCTTCTGGAATTTCCTGTTGAATAATGTACTCACCGTCACGGCTGTTTTTTTGGGAATGCTCGCCGCGACTTATCTATTCAGCGTTGTGAGAGGAGGTTCTCATGCACTTTGAAGAAGAAGATGTCCTTCTGCGCATTTATATCGGCGAAAGCGATAGGTACAAAGGCATGCCGGTATATGAGCAAATCGTGAAAAAGTCCCGGGAACTCAAACTTTCCGGTGCCACAGTTGTCAGAGGAATAATGGGTTTCGGCGCGCAAAGCCATCTTCGCTCAGCCAATATCCTTGCGCTTTCCACCGACCTTCCGGTAGTCATTGAAATCGTGGATAAAGAAGAAAATATAGAACGCCTTTTGCCCTATCTCGATGAATTCATGGTCGAAGGTCTTGTCACCAAAGAATCCATTCATGTTTACCGATATCAGGCGAAGGAGAAAAAAGCATGAAGCGACAGGACATCCCCATCACCGATTTCAGATTTGATCCAGCGTATATCCGGGATAGTTGGCTTCTGCTGTGCTCGGGCGATTCTCGTTCGTATAACGCGATGACGATTTCATGGGGAAGCTACGGGCAGATTTGGAATAAAATGTTTTTCCATGTTGTCGTTCGCCCAACGCGATTCACCTTCAATTTTATGGAAAAATACGAGACTTTCACGTTATGCGGCTTTGATAACCGATTTAAAAATTCACTTGCTTTATTGGGGTCGAAATCAGGTCGCGACGGGGATAAGATTGCCGAATCAGGTTTGACGCCAATTGCATCCCCGCACGTTGCCGCGCCCGGTTTTGAAGAAGCCGAGCTTATCATTGAATGCAGGAAATTGTATTGGCAGGATATCGACAATTCGCATTTTCTCGATCCTTCCATTGAAAAAAACTATCCCCAAAGGGATTACCACCGAGCCTACTTTGGCGAAATTGTCGGCATATCCGGCACTGAAAATTTTAAAATGAGCAGCCACTCATGAGAACATTGATTACTGGCGGTGTCAAATCAGGGAAATCAGCCCATGCGCTTCTCTGCGCAGAACGCTTTGGTCAGCCCCGCTATTTTCTGGCTACTGCGGAAGCCTTCGATGATGAAATGAAAATCAAGATTGCGCGGCACCAGGAAGAGCGGCATGGGAAATTTATCACTATCGAAGAACCGCTCGCCATTCATGCCGCAGTGCGCGAAAATATCATCCTCGATTGTATCCCGCTCTGGCTCAACAACATGCTCTACTACGGCCGCGAAGCTGACATCGAGGCGGAACTTGAACGATTTTTACAGCGCCTGCCGCGCAATATTGTCATCGTGACCAATGAAATCGGGCTCGGCTTTATTCCTGCCGACGCGCTTTCCCGCCGCTATGGCGAGCTCCTTGGCCGCATCAACATTCGGCTTGCATCCGCCTGTGACGACGTTATTCTCATGGTTTCTGGCCTGCCCGTCCATGTCAAAACATTTGAGCGCGCTTTTAGCCATGGCACCCAATCATGAAAATTATCGCGCCTTCGTATCAGATTCCGGGCACATGGTTGGAAAACGCCCAGGCGCTCGCGCCGCAAAGCTGGATTGAAGGGCTTGAACTGTTATTTTTCAGCTACGACAATGAAGCCCGTAAAATCCTCAAGGCCGAATCCGATTATCTTGCCGAGCTTTCATCCCGCTATGCTTTCAGCCTTCATCTGCCCGACCCTATGAAGCCCAATGCTCAAGAGCTTGTTGAGCGCACCCGGAAATTTGTCGAGCTCTATGTATTCCATCCCGAGCCTGACCATGAAGGCTGGGCTGCTGGCATGAGAAATATCATAGACCGGTTCGGCGCGGAAAAATTCGCCATGGAGTATACAGGTAAGCAAAAATTTGATGCCGGCTTGCGGGCGCTTTCCGGAACCGGCATTCGGTTCTGCGCCGATACGGGCGTCCTGCTGCGCGAAGAGCGCGACCCTGCGGCTTGGATTGCAGACCGCGCATCAGCGATTGCAGAAATTCATCTTCATGGAGTGCAGAACGGCAAAGATCATCAAGCGCTGTCAGATGCCGACACGTGGCTTGGGGCATTGATTCCGTACTTCAGCCGTGCTATCAGAATCAATCTGGAGACATTCTCGCTCGACGTGACCCGCGCGTCGTATGCAACACTGCAAAGGTTTCTGCATGAACAGGAAAATTGAAAATAAAGGCTTGAGCCGGTTCCTCAGTGTTTTCACGCTCATTTCCCGCATTCCCGTCAACGCTGAATTCACGATCGATTTCAGCCGCGCGGATTTCTGGATTCCCGCCATTTCCGTTTTTGTTTCCATGACCGCGGCGGCGGGTTTTTATCTGGGCATGTTTTTCACAGGCTCGGCCTTTGTTGCCGCAGGTTGCGCGATACTGTCCCAATACTGGTTTTTTAATCTTTTTCATCTGGACGGCCTCATTGACAGCGCCGATGCCCTGCTTCCCGCGGCATCAAAAGAACGGCGGCTCGAAATTCTGAAAGATCCGCGCGTTGGAACCTATGGATTTTTCGCAGGGTTTATGGCACTCGGCCTGCGCTTTGCGCTGCTGGCAAGCGGAATGTCAGAAGGCAGAAGCTATTTCCATTTTGTTTTTCCTGCCCTCCTCACTGCCCCGACTGCCGGGCGACTTAGCGCAGCGCTCCTTGCCCGCTTTTTCAAACCAGCCTCCGACCGAGGCCTTGGCGCTTTAATGCGCGATTTTTCTTTGCCGCGGATTGCGGCTGGCACCGCGGCAGCGCTTGCGCCGCTTGTGATTTTCAGCCTGGGCTCCGGCGCAGGCGCTGACTCTAGTTCTGGAGGCTGGCTTCTCCTTGTCACCGCCTCAGTGACCCTTATCCTGAGCGCGCTTGCTGTCGCTCTGCTTGTCGGCAAAAAATACACAAAGGAAATCGGCGGCTTTACCGGCGATAGTCTCGGCTGTGCCATCGAACTGGGCGAACTGCTTTTTCTGTTCCTGTTCTTTGCCGCGCGCACCTGGAGCTGAAGCTGCATGGGAACAATCAGTCATCGCCATCATGGCGGCAACCTGACCGAGCTGGCGGCGCTGACCGGCCTGCCCGCAGAAAATATTCTGGACTTCAGCGCGAACATCAATCCCTTCGGTCCGCCTCCATGGCTTTCCGAGGCTCTTGATGAAGGAAGCCGAGCCATTACGCAGTACCCCGATCCCGACGCCACCCGGGCACGGCAGGCTGCCGCTGAGCGCTTTCAAACCAGCATGGAATCCTTTGTTTTTGCCGACGGCGCCGACAGCCTCTTGTTTGCCTTGCCCCGCGCGTTAGGCGTAAAAGCCTGTCTGACCATGCTCCCGACCTATTCAGGCTACAAGCGGGGCGTCCTGCGTGCCGGTGTTTCCGAACTGGTGCTGAACCTCGATCCCGGTGAAAACTTCAGCCTTGCTTCTGAAAAGACGCTCTTCGCCGTCATCCAGGCGCTCAAGGATATGACAGCTCGAAATCAGCGATGTGCCGTTTTTATCGGCGCCCCGAACAATCCCGCCGGCGGCATCATGCCGCGGGAATCCATACTTACCCTTGCCAGCTCCTTTGCTCAGCATTATTTCATTATCGATGAATCATTTATCGAATTTCTCCCGGATCAGGAAGCTCTGACGATGATCGGCCGGCGCGTGCCTAACATCATCACTGTCCGCTCGATGACCAAAACCTTTGCTGTTCCCGGCGCCCGGCTTGGTTTCATGTACGCCGATCCGAAAATCTGTGAGGCAGTCCGAGCCGAGCTCCCCGCCTGGCCTGTTTCCAGCTTTGCCGAAGCTATCGCGGTGCACGCTCTGCGGGACACTGCCTTTCTGCCAGCGGCCCGCGAGCTTTTACGGACTGAAGCGGACTGGTTTATTTCGCGGCTCGCTGAATCAGGCGCATTTCGAATTATTCATGGAGACTCGGCAGGCACGTCAGCCTCGCGGAATGGCGCGAATTTCCTGTTGCTCAATTTCTTTCAGGATGAATTCGGGCTCAAAGTCTCATCCAGCCTGCTTGACCGCGGCATCGCGGTTCGGCAATTCAGTCCCGAAGAAGGTCTTTCCAAACGCTATATGCGCATCGCGATAAAAAATCGAATTGACAACAGCCGCTTTCTTGACGCGCTGGCCGCTGTCATGCAGGAAAATCAGCCATGATAAAGCTCATCGCCGCATCTGCCGCACCGGCTGTCATCCTTGCATTCTTCCTTGACTGCCTGCTCGGCGATCCTGTTTATCCACTGCATCCGGTCCGAATCATGGGACGTGCGGCCGGCTCGCTCGAAAAAAGATTGTATCCAGCGCAAAAACCAGCGGCTCCTTCCAGGCTTTTTGCCGCAGGTACGTTTGGATGGTTCCTGATTGTGGCGGGTGCGGGAGGCGCTGGATTTTTCATCCCATTCGGCATGAAATTGCTTGCCGAGAACATCATTCAATCCCTGCCGGCACGTTATCAGGCACAAGGCTGGGAACACCTTCCGACCATACTATTTCTTTTTGCTCAGGCCTTGCTCATCTACACAACCATAGCGCCCCGTGACATGGCAGGCCATGCCCTCAAAGTCAGGCGCGCCCTCGAACAGCCCCATGTTTCCGCAGAAAAGCAATTGGAGGATGGCCGCCGGGCTGTCGCGATGATCGTGGGCAGGGATGTGGAGCGCCTTGACCGTGAAGGGGTAATCAGGGCTGCCATCGAAAGCGTCGCCGAAAGCACCATCGATGGCGTCATCGCGCCGCTTTTCTGGGCCTTTATCGCCGGTTCAGCCGGAGCGCTCGCCTATCGCGCCATCAACACCCTCGATTCGATGTGGGGTCATACCAGCGATCGTTATTTCTGGTTCGGCAAAACTGCCGCCCGCGCCGACGATCTCGCCAACTATCTGCCAGCCCGGCTCGGCTTCATCGCTGGAGCCATTGCGATATGCTTCCTCCGCCTCTTTTCACCGGCTTTCCACCCCCTGCGAGCAATAAAAATCGGCCTTCGCGACCATGCCAAACACGCCAGCCCTAATTCCGCCTGGATGGAAGCCCTCACCGCGGGCGCCCTCTCCCTGGCTCTCGCCGGCCCCGCCTGGTACAAAGGCGAAGTCCTCCCCAAAGAATGGATTGGAGAGCCGCATGAAGACTGCCGCCCGCCTGTCACCGCCGATATACAATCTTCGATACAGATACTCTACGGCGCCGCCCTGGTGTTCATCGCGTGTGCACTGCTCTACAGCCTTTTCCGCGGGTTTTAATATTTGCTCAGCTCTTCTTTGTATTTTGTGATTGACAATTGAGTAGAGCGGTCTAAAATAATGTAATGAAAAATAAAAAATCAGGAGGCGCAAACAGAGAACACAAAACGCAAGCATTGAAAATCATCATTTTTTTGTCGGGAAACACAATCCAGGCTTGAAAAACGCAAGCCGAATTATGCTTCATAACAAAATAATTCAAAGTTCCAAAACAAGGAAATCGAATAAAAAGAATTCTCACAGCATCAGAAATCCTCGCTGACCGGAACTCTGAATACAAGGAGGAATAATGAAACAGAAATTCTGGTCCCTCGCACTTTTGGTTGTAAGCATTTTGGTCCTGGCCGGCTGCCCCCAGCCAGTCACCCCAAAATCCTCGGTCGCGACATTATCCAACCTTTCCGTGACCGGTTACAGCCTTGATAAAGCTTTTTCAAGTAATGTGACAACCTATACTGTTGTCGTAGATAAAAACGCTAAGGCAGTTACGGTTTACGCAACCCTGACCGACAGCAAGGCCGCTTTGACATTCAGCCCCAATCCTTCGACCTATGAACTCCTGCCAGGATTGAATACCTTTGCAGCAACAGTAACAGCGGAAGACGGAGTAACGACAAAAACCTATACACTCAAGGTTTACAAAGCCAACGCAACCGCGGAAATCCTTGATTCTGTCAACGGGAGCAAAGTGGATCCGGATGGAACAATCAAAGTTTATTCAGCAGACAATACACTTTTATATTCGGTTCCCATTTCAAACAACCCCCAGCCGCTATGGCTGGGTGAGGGCACCGTCTACACCGTAAAAGCATCTCCAACCGGCAGGGCTCAATCCTCCAAAGAATCAGTTGTCGGAGCAGATGGATTGAACCTGATCATGATCAGTCAGCGGCTGGATCAGAATACATTCCCGGCAGAATCTCCAACGATAGACACTATCGCTTATACGACTGACGGCGACGCAACCGCAGCTGCCTGGACCGTGCTGAATTCCGGCGACTCAATAGATTTTTCAGCTGTCACATTCATCAAGGTGACAGGTTCAGGAAAATCCGATATAGACGAAACATCCTGGGCTGGTTTCGGCATCAAAATGGGAATTGACCAAGTCCCGAGCATCTTCTCCGGCTGGGCTCCCGATCCGGACCTTTCCTCATCGACATACAATCATGATACCAATACATTTACCGGTACAGCCATCTTCGACACCCGGGGCGGCACCTTTACCAACGGAGACCATGAACTGAGTTTTGTCATTTACGACAGGGCAAACAATCGCACAGAAAGAACCCTGAAAGTTACTAATTCGCTCGCTATTACCAATGGAGCAGACATTTCAGCAAGATACTTTGTCAGTCTTCTCGGTGATTTCCGGATTTATGGCGCCAGCAGAGAATATTTTGGAAAAGAGAAAAGCGCTGATGGATTAAATCCTCTGGCAACAGGACCTGTCAGCTATCGAGTTGCGCTGACATTCAAGTTCCAGACAGCGACATCAGGAGGGGCAGATGTTCCAATTCTCGGTTTCAAAGTGTATCGCTCGCCTGATGCAGGTTTCACATGGTCATGCGTTGGAACGGTCAATTATGGATATCTTACAACCGGCTCAAGCGGAACTCACACATATTATGATACTGATTCAGCATTGACTACCGGCATCAGCTATCTCTATAAAATCGTCGCCTTTACTGATGATACCCATACAAAGGAGAGCGTCAACATCGGACCTGTCTGGTTCATGCCGCCTTTCACAGCTTCGCTGACCTCGCCAGCCAATAAATCCGTTGGAATTTCCGCGACTGAAATCCCGACATTCAAGTTCACCATTTCAGACCCACGCCTCTGGAGCCAGTCAGTATCTGACAGATATTATTTCTCGCCGGCAATTCGGAAAGCTGACGGAACGTATGCCTATGTCGGATATTTCTATTATCGATTCAGTGACAGCAGGCTGGCATTCAGCTTTGTTGGTGACAGCAACTGGTATGTATTTTCCGCCTCTGACACCGCCGAATTAGTCAGCTTTAACCCTGCAACAGGAGAAGTCAGTCTGAGTCCGGATTTATTCAACGCCGACACCAATTTTGCAACCGGAGCTGATATGGTTCTGGAATCAGGCGTCACCTACTACTGGGATATGTTTGGTAATTATTCGGGAAGCGCCAGTACAAATACTGCTTCATATTTCTATAAAGCAGGAACGAACTGCACTTCAAGGTCGTATGCCGATGTGTATCAGAATGGTCAGCAGACATTAAACGGCTGGTTCTCATTCACCGTTGAATGAAAGGGAGAAACACAATGAAAAGAATACCAGCAATAGTAGCAGTGTCCATGGCTCTGATCCTGACCATGGTGAGCTGCAATTTTTTCCCAAAGGCAACTGATTCAGGGACAGTTGGAAGCAAGCCAAAAATGGCTGCGTACACCATGTTTGAACCTCTGAATGAAGCCGAACTTGAGGCACACGCGGCTCTCGGCGAAGTCAACGCGGGATATGTCATAGCCAAAGTTGTCAAGGGATTTGACGAAAAGATTTTCTCACGATTCGGAGCGACAATTGCGGGACAGTTCGATCTTAATAATTATCGGTACTACCGGCTTTACAAGCCCGGAGCCGCTGTCAAGCTCGTTGCAGAACTGTCCAGAAGGAAAGGCGTCATCTACGCTCAGCATGAATTGGTATCGCAGCTGCCAGACAATGAAACATCCAATCCGGTACTGGAGAAAACTATTCCGGCAGGAAAAGGTGCCAGTGAAATCTACGCTGTTTTTGATGACCCCAAAACCTGGGGACGGTTCGGCCACTTTGAAACCACAAAAGCGCTGGATGCTTATAAAGCGTATGGGGTAGGTGACAATACCGTCTATGTTGTGGATATCGATACGGGCATCAATCGAACGCATGAAGATTTCAAACTGGATGATGGAAGCCAGATTGTTGAGTATGCGAAAAGCGCATTTAATTCTTCCGACGGCGGACATACCTTCACCTTTGTCGGTGATAAAAATCTGTTTGTTGATGTTCCGGAAGACGAAAACTGGGATGAAGAAGGCCACGGCACACACACTGCCGGCACGATTGCAGCGATTGGGAATAATGGCAAAGGCGTTGCCGGCGTGGCCTGGAAAAATGTAAAGCTGATTTCCTATAAATGCTTTTCGGATTCGGCAGTATCGGGCTCGGGTTCTGACTGGGCGGTTTACGGAGGTTTTGCAGATCTCATTGAATGGAAAACAACCAACAATATCACCCAGACAATCCCAGTCAACATGTCCTTGGGAAGCTCGTGGGCGGGATTCTTTGAACTCGACATGATAAATCAGGCACTTGCCAATGATATCATGGTCGTCGCTTCCATGGGAAACAGCGGATACAATGCTCCCCAATACCCGGCCGCCTACAATGGCGTTATGGCAATCGGCGCAACCAGGGCTGACGGTTCCAAAGTGCATTTCTCCACTTCGGGCAATTTTATTTCGGTTTCAGCGCCAGGCTATAATATCTATTCAACCTTTAATGAAAGCAATTCCAGCTATACTGACATGTCCGGAACTTCGATGGCCGCGCCATTCGCAACTGGCACTGTCGCCTACCTGCTCACCTTCAACCCCTCCCTCAAGCCTGACCAGCTGAGAACAATCATCGAATCAACCGCAATCGATTTGGGCGACACAGGCTGGGATGAAGATACCGGATATGGGCTGATCAATGTCAAAGCAGCCGTGGATAGGGTTAAAAACAACAATATCCCTGAAGCAGGCTCGGTGTATTCAACCAAAACGACAAAAATCTACGTCACCAACACCAACCAATACTATGATTCGGGAATCAGCGGCTATGAAAAAGCGGTTATCGGTCAGCCGGTCTATATCTATGACGCTGATGGCAAATATGTCTGTCTGGGACTGACCAATGGCACTGATGGTTCAGTCGAATTCAGAATGCTCAAGCCTGGCAGCTACACCGCAAGAACCAACTATCTGAATTCCATGCAGGAACATGCTTTCACCGTCAGCACAACAGAAGATACAACCTTTACACTATCATTTGACAAGGCAACTGTATTGATTCAGACGGTACCGAATCTTGAGACTGATCCATTTTATGACAGCTATGCCGACTCTGTCATCACCGTATACGATACAAGCGGCAATGTAATTGCCGGCCCTTATGATCATTTCTACCTCGATACGATTGTCGTTGCGGGTCTTGAGAGCGGTGAAACCTATATTGTCAGCATTACCCCATATGCCAGTACTATATACTGCTATGGTGAATACGGATTGAATATCGGGTTTGTGGCCAAAGACTCCGTGACAACCTCCAATGGCCGCGGACCTGGCGCTGATGATTCATTCGAGGACAATGATACATTCGGTACAGCAAAGGCAATCCTCTTCAATACTGACTATGGATTGTATCTTGGAGACCCAGATTATTTCTCGTTTACCATGCCGTAACAGAGTTTCTTGATCAAAGCGCGCCGGCAGTTGGCAGCGTTTTACGGGCGTTCGGCCATGCGCCGAACGCCTTTTTGTTTCCAAAACATACTCAAATTTTCATATACAATGAATTTTCCTCTTGCACCGCGCTATCCAGCTTGTTACTATCGGCAGTAACAAAAAGGAGCGCATATTTATGCAACAAAAAGAAAAATGCCAGCATAATGTTGCAGAAAAATCGAGCCAGACCAATAAGCACCAGAAACAGTGCGGCGAGGCAATTGGATTGTATAATCCCTCGCACGAGCATGACGCCTGCGGTATCGCCGTGCTTGCAGATCTGAAGAAGGGGCCGAGCCACCGCCTTGTGGCTGACGCCATCCAGGCGCTCGTCAATCTGGAGCATAGGGGAGCGACAGGAGGTGACGGAAAATCCGGCGATGGCGCGGGAATTCTCTGTCAGATTCCTGACAGCTTTTTCCGGCGGGTCATGGGGCTTGAGGATTTTGCGGGCGCTTCTGCTTCATCAGAAAGCTTTAAAGATGGTCTGCCCTATGGATTCGGCATGTTTTTTCTGCCCCGTGCTCCGCTTGAAGTGCTGCGTGCGAAAAAAATTGTTGAATCAGCGGCAGCATCCAGGCATTTTCAGGTGCTTGCCTGGCGGGATGTGCCTGTTTTGCCGCAAGTGCTCGGCGACAAGGCGCTGAGAACAATGCCGCGCATCTGCCAAGCGGTTTTCAGTCCCGAACCTGCGGTTTCCCCGGCAAATTCTCTTGAGCTGCGCCTTTTTCTATTGCGCAAATATATTGAAAAAGCCTCACGAGAGGCGGGCTTTTCCCCTGAAGAGTTCTATATTCCATCGCTGTCCTGCAAGACCATCGTCTACAAAGGCATGTTTGTGGCTTCGCAGTTTGCCAGCTTCTATCCCGATTTGAATGAACCTGATTTCGCAGCGCGCTTTGCCATCGTTCATCAGCGCTACAGCACCAACACCTTTCCCTCATGGCCGCTTGCTCAGCCGTTCAGAATGGCAGCCCATAATGGGGAAATCAACACCTTGCGAAAAAACATGAATTCAATGCGCGCCCGGCAAGCCACCATGGCATCTGAGCGGTTTGGATCGGATTTTTTCTCGGACATTCCCGTTTTTGATGAAGGCGGCTCAGACAGTGCAATTTTTGACAACATTTTCGAACTGCTTGTCAACGCGGGCAGAGATCCTGAGCAGGTTTTCATGATGATGATTCAGGAGCCTGTCAATTCGAACTATCATCACTCGCATGATAAAAAAGCGTTTTATGATTATTACGCCGCGCTCATGGAAACCTGGGACGGTCCGGCAGCGATGTGCTTTACCGACGGCACGGTGATTGGCGCGGGAACGGACCGAAACGGGCTCAGGCCATTCCGGTACATGTTGACGTCTGAAGGATTTTTCTTCGGCGCAAGCGAAGCAGGCTGTCTGAACCTGCCTGGCGGGCAAAATTCGACAATAGAAAAAAAAGGAATTCTCAAGCCTGGCGAAATGATTCTGCTCGACTGCGAACAGGGGCAGCTTATCGGGGATACTTCGATCAAGTCCAGAATATGCCGCAGGAAACCCTATCGGCATTGGCTGGAACAAAATCAGCTGGAACTGCGCGGTCTTTTTTCCGCGCCGGATATTCCGGGCACCAGCATTTCACCGGAAAGATTGGCACTCAGCGCCGCATATTTCGACTATAATCGGGAAAGCCTGGCAATCCTCGCGCCTATGCTGACAGCCAAACAGGAAGCGGTGTCAGCCATGGGGACGAAAAGGCCGCCCGCCATTCTCTCCGCCGGGCCAATTCATCTGTTCGCGTATTTCAGACAACTATTCGCCCAGGTGACCAACCCGCCAATCGACCCATATCGTGAAACGCTGGTCATGTCGCTGGAAAACTATATTGGCAAACAGCGGAATCTCCTGGAAGAGACGCCTGAACACAGCCGCCAGCTCCGCCTCGTCAGACCGATTCTGTCCAATGAAGACATCAAAAAGCTGCAAGCCGCGAACCTCGAGGAGTTCAAGGTCGAGACCGTCTCTCTGTGCTTTGCCGCCACCGCCGCCAATACAGATAAAGCGGACTTCGAAACGATGCTCAACGATGCGCTACAGAACATCTGCCGTGAGGCGGAGAGCAAAATCGACGCAGGTGCGAACCTCATCCTGCTGAGCGACCGCGATATTTCGGAAACCATGACTGCCATCCCATCCCTTCTGGGCGTATCAGCGGTTCACACGCATCTTGTCGACGCAAAAAAACGTCATCTCGCGGGCTTGATCATTGAGACGGGAGAAGCACGGGAAATTCACGATATTGCGGTTCTGCTCGCGTATGGAGCGAGCGGCGTCAATCCCTGGATGGTTTTCGATTTACTGCCAACTTTTTCTTCGCTTCCCGAGTTTTCCGCAGTTTCCGCCGAAACCATGGCTGATAACTATATCGAAGCAGTCAACAAGGGCATTCTTAAAATCATGTCCAAACTGGGAATTTCCACCGTTTCATCCTATCGAGGTTCGCGGTTGTTTGAAGCAACGGGGCTCTCGGCAAACTTGGTTCAGCGGTATTTCCGCGGGACAGAAAGCAGAATCGGCGGGATTGGGCTTTCCGAGATTGCGTTTGATCGTATTCAAGCCCATCGCGATGCTGTCGATTTGTCAGGTCGTATGCCCTGCACGGAGATTCTTACCCGCAGTCCTGCCGGGCGTGATGTCCCATGGCCTTTTTCCCTTGCGGCGCATCTGACGAAGGCAGTGAGAACCGAGGACGCTTCTGCCTGGCGTGCTTATGCGGATGGCATGGACAGCCCGGAGCGCCAGCCTTTCGCGCTTCGCGATCTGTTCAGTTTCAAGCCCGCCCAGCCGGTTCCCCGTGCATCGGTTGAACCTGCTGAGACAATCATCAGGCGTTTTTCGGTCGCCGCCATGTCGATTGGAGCGATCAGTCCGGAAGCGCATGAGGCACTCTCCCGGGGAGCCAATTCTGCCGGTTCGTGGAGCAATTCAGGCGAAGGCGGCGAAGATTTCAACCGAAACGATGCGGCATTGACCGCATCGCGGCAGATTGCTTCCGGGCGATTCGGCGTTACCGCGCGTTACGCCGCAACCTGCCGAGAGCTCCAGATTAAAATTGCCCAGGGAGCGAAACCCGGTGAAGGCGGCCAACTGCCAGGCACCAAAGTGACGGCGTATATTGCTGAACTCAGGCATGCAATTCCCGGGAAGACCCTGATAAGCCCGCCTCCGCATCACGACATCTACTCAATTGAAGACCTGTCTCAGCTGATTTACGACCTTCGCTGTGTCAATCCCAGTGCTCGAATCGCGGTCAAGCTTGGCGCGCAGGCGGGAATTGGCACGGTGGCAGCCGGCGTGGCAAAGGCTGGAGCCGACTGCGTTGTGGTATCATCAGGTGATGGAGGGACCGGGGCTGCCCCGCTTTCATCCCTTGATCATGCGGGAAATTATTGGGAAACAGCGCTTCCGGAAATTCGGCAGGTTCTTGCAATGAACGGTTTCGACCTCAGTGTTGTCGTGCAAGTAGACGGCAGGCTCAGAACCGCGCGCGACATCGTTATCGCGGCAATCCTCGGGGCTCGCGAATTCGCCTTTGGAACCGCGGCACTCATCGCCATGGGCTGTATTGCCTGCGGCAAATGCAACCTGGGCAAATGTCCCGTTGGCATTGCAACGCAAGATCCAGCCTTACGTGCCCGCTTCAAAGGCTCTCCTGAACATCTTGTCCGATTTTTTAGGTTCATTGCTGAGGATGTCCGGAGTCTGCTGGCTGAACTTGGGGTCCATACCCTCGATGAGCTTGCCGGCAGATACGAACTCCTGGATTTCCATGGCCGTGCCGGAACTCCTTACGCACGGCTGACCGATTTCAGCACGATTATCAGTTCTCTCGAAATCGCCCGGCGGTATCCTCTTGCAGACGAAGCTGAAATGGAGGGCTTTGGGCCCCCCGCTTTGCCGCTTCCCGAAGCGGGACTGCGGAATTTCAAGCCGGAAAAGAGAAAAGAAGCTCCTGTTTCCGACGTTGAATCGAGTTTTTTAAGCCGCGCCATTGAAGCTTGTAAGCATGGGCAGCCTTTTATAGCACAGGTGTCAATCAGGAATTCGGATCGATCGGTAGGCGCGGCCTTGAGCGGAGAATTGGCGCGGCAGGGGCTTGGTTTGTCACCCGATTCGATTAAGGTCGATTTTTATGGCTCCGCAGGACAGAGCTTTGGCGCTTTTCTTGCCTCAGGGATTACCTTTATGCTTGAAGGCGAAGCGAATGACTACCTTGGAAAGAGCCTGTCAGGCGGGACAATCATAGTCCGCCCGGAGCGAAATGCGAAATTCGAACCTGAAGAACAGATTATCGCTGGGAATGTCTGCTTGTATGGCGCGACTGCAGGATCTGTATTTATCAATGGAAGGGCGGGAGAGCGCTTCTGTGTCCGCAATTCCGGCGCGCTCGCCGTTGTGGAAGGAACCGGCAATCATGCCTGTGAATACATGACGGATGGTGTTGTTGTGGTTCTCGGAAAAACCGGGGTCAACTTCGGAGCGGGGATGACGGGCGGCATTGCCTATGTGTATGACGAAGACCAGCTGTTTGACACCCGATGCAATCTTTCTGATGTCGATTTGAGCATCATCGGCAACCGGGACGATCAGGACCGGTTGCATACGATACTTGAAAGCCATCACGCACTGAGCGGCAGTCCGAAGGCAGCGCGGCTGCTGGCTTCTTGGGAGCGGGTTGTGCCGTTATTCCTTAAAGTGACACCAGCTGCACCTGTATAATTGCGGAGCATCTGTAAAGGATTTTTCATACAAGAAATTTTTTTGCGCACTGTCAGATGGTTCCGAATTGAGCCCAAACAATGGTACAATGCGAGCATGTGGAACTATTTCAGTCCGGAAGATTTGCAATGGTACTCATGGGAACTGGACGGCGCCCGTGCCTGGCTCAGGAAAAACGGCGAAGAATGGCGGCTGGCGCTGGAGGGGATTGATTTCAGAGCCATCCAACCAGGAGCTAAAGGACCGATACCAGCGGTGCCCTCACTCGAGCTTCCCATCTTTTTTAGTGTCGGTAAAGGCACAAAGATTGCGCTGAGGCCGCAGTTGGCGCACCGGCCCTATGTCATCGCTGTCCGCAACGATGTCAGGCTTCTGCCCGGCGCGGAGGCTCAATTCGATATCGCGCTTCCGCCCCTTCTTCGATTCGAGCTGGAAGGCGGCAAGGTGCTGCTCGAAGCTGAACCGTTTACCGTTCCCAATACATGGTTCGGCGACAAGACCTCCGGCAATCTGTGCCATTCGCTCCCCATGTCGCTCGATCCGCGCTGTGCAGGTGAAAAGCAAGCACCCGCAGACAGCGCCGCTCCGGGCACTCACAACGCTGAGCGATATCTCGCGTGCCGCTCCCTTGTGCAATGCCGGCTGGTTATTCGAAATCAGTCCAAGGAGTCCATCGATCTGGATCGCCTGGCCATTTTTACCGATCTCATCAATATTTACCAAAAAGGTGAATTTATGGTTACCGACAGCGTCGTCATTGTGGCGAATCAGGATGGCGAACTGCAGACCCGCATCGAAAAAGAGAAAAGCCGGGGTCTTACCGTGCTTCAGGCGGCGCGCTCTTCCGGAATCAGCGAAATTCTGGTTCGGCGCGGCGTCAGTTTCTTAAAACGAATAGCCGGACTTGAGCCGGTCTGAGTCCACAGCCAGGTCGAGTCTGATTTTCGATTTCTGACGGAGAACATACTATGAATGGAATCCAGTTACCTGATAGTTTACAGACATTTTTTCAAAGCATCGGCACAACGGAATTCTGGTGGAAAGCCATCAGCACAATCCTGACTGTTGCGGTTATTCTTGGTGTTTTTCGATTCCTCCAGATGGCGGTTGTTAGAACCGCTTCAAAAAAATTTCCTGAAGCGAAGGTTTTCCTCGCCCGAAAAATTGTAAAATATGCGGGCTATAGTATCGCAGCAGCCATCCTGCTCAAAGCAGTGGGAATCAATATCACTGCCTTGCTTGGCGCCGCGGGAATCGCAGGAATTGCCATCGGTTTTGCGGCGCAGACTTCTGTGTCGAATCTCATCAGCGGCATTTTTCTCATTTCAGAAAAACCCTTTGAAATGGGTGATGTCATTCAAACAGGCGACATTACCGGCACTGTGCTTTCCATCGATCTTTTGTCTATAAAAATCCAGACATTTGACAATCGATTCGTCAGAATTCCAAACGAAACCATCATCAAAACAAATGTCATCAACCTCACAAAATTCCCTATTCGACGCATGGACATCAGGTTTCAGGTGTCGTATAACGCAGACATCGAAAAGGTCATTGACACCTGTGCAAAAATCGCACAACGCAACCGTTATGCGCTCGACAACCCAGAACCGCTTATCCTCGTCGACTCGTTCGACAATTCAGGAATCAACATTTTATTCGGCATCTGGTTTGAGCGCAGCCAGCTGGTCAGCCTGAAAAATTCCATCATCATCGATATCCAGCGCCGCTTTGCTGAAGAACAGATTGAAATCCCCTATCCTAAGATGGATGTGTATATCAAGGAAAATGGCGGGATGGAAAACGGCTGAGATTGCCTGCTGAATCGGACTGGCGAGTGATTGAAAAAATAAGCTAATTTTGCGCACACAATGGTTTTGTTTTAAATAAAAAAGCTGTCTGCCCTCAATGAGAGCAGACAGCCAGTTCTCAGCTAAAAAGCAGTATCCTCACTCTATGACTGAGAATCCGCCCTCAGAACGGCCCGAAACCAATAGCCACCGCGAAAGCTAAAAATACTGCCGTGATCACCAAAATTGCCACCTGAAGTTTCCAGGTCCAAGCCATCCAGCGCGGATAGCTGACACAGGTAAACGACAGGGCTATGAGCAGGAGGGCGTTGGTCGGGAAAATCATGTTGGAGAAGCCGTCGCCAAAGTCGAATGCCAGAACGGCTGTCTGCCGGGTAATGCCCACGAGATCCGCAAGCGGCGTCAGGAGCGGCATCATGAGAAAAGCCTTGGCGCTCGCGGAACCGATAAAAAAGTTCATAACCAGCGTTGTCAGGTAGATAAGAAATGCCGCGATAATGCTGGAGGATTGCCGTATCATCGAGGCGGCACCGAACAGAATGGTGTCCATGATTTTACCGGAGAGAATGATGTGCTTCACTGAATAAGCCATCAGAATCAGGACAATGCCGGGAGCGAGATTTCCCGCACCCCGTACAAAGGTTTTAGCAATTTGCTTTCCGGAAAAACCGGCTATCCTGCCGCCGCCCACGCCGCCGACCAAAAACAGCAACGCCATGACAGGGAAGGCCAGGTCGGACAATCCGGGAATACGGGCGGTAAACAGAACAATCGCCATGGCAATGCCGACACAGACGGCAAACCAGATAAGAGCCTTGCCTTTTGCCAGAGCCGCCTGCTTTTCTTGTATGGGGTCAGTTTCAGCCTTGGCGCGTGTTGATTCATCCTTCAGCAAAGACTGCCTGAGAATTTCGTCATCGGCAAAGGTTGGTGAAAGCCGCGGATTCTTCTCCACTTTTTTCGCATGCTGAATGACAAAGAATGTCACCAACCCATACACGACCGCAAAAAAGATGATCCGCAGCCAGGCTCCCGAAAAGAGCGGCAAATCCGCGATTTTCTGCGCAACCGCGATGGTGAAAGGATTGGTCACCGCAGAAGCAAAGCCGAAAGCCAGCGGCAAAAGGCTGATGCCCAGGCCGGTCAACGAATCCCATCCCAGCGAAATGGCAAGCGGCACAAGGAAGATAATCATGGGCACCATGCCCTCATAGACGCCGATAAAGCTCGAAACGGCCATGAAAAAGAAGATGACCAGCGCGATCAGCCGATATTTCTGCGTCCTGAAGCGGCGAACCAGGATTTTCACCAGCTCTTCCATTACGCCCGCGCCTTCAAGAATGGAAATCGAACCGCCGACACAAACGATAAAGACAATAATCGTAATCAGCGCAACATTCCCCGGCGCAAAAAGAATTTCAACCGGAGCTGTAAACCAGCGCCAGAAAGGATACGCCGGCCTCGGTATCTGCTGATAGGTTCCGTCCACCACCAGCGTCTTTCCGTCCTGCACAACCCGCTGATATTCACCGGCGGGCAAGACGAGCGTCAGAATGCCTGAGACAATCATCAAAGCCAGAATAATGCCAGCGGAAAACAGAAAAGCCTTTTTGCCGATTTTTATTGCGCTCGGCGCCTGCCCATTCGCGGTTTCAGCCATCGTTCCCTCCTATAACTGCCGTTGTGTACAATCGCTTCTATTGTTCGTTCGCTTTGGTCCCGGTGTTCTCTGTTGTCTCCGCTGATTCTTTCTGCAGGGAATTTTCCTGCAATGTCGCTTTTTCTTTTTCAGTTCGAATCAGTTTTCGCTTCAACCCCGAATTTCGGAACGAGTGACGCAATACCGAAGGAAGCATCAAGAGCACTCCGATTAAAATTCCAAGAGTCAAAGCTATAACCAACAATAAAGACAGGCTGCCTGTTGTGGACCATGAAAAGAATTTTACATCAACGACCATGGAATTGGAAACAGCAAAAACTACTGCCAGTATCGCGACAAGCAGCGTGAAAATCAAATATACAATCTTCATGACACCTCCTTTTTCTTGCAAATAATATACAAAATTGCTAATTTATATTCGTATGATAACCACCAAACGCTTTGCCATCCGGGGCATGACTTGCTCCGCCTGTGTCGCGGCCAATGAGCGCGCGACCCGAAAGCTGCCCGGCGTTCAGCTCTCCCAGGTCAATTACGCCACCGAAACCTTAACTATCGTCTATGATGATAGCATAGTTACCGCAGAAGCCATACAGGCAGCCGTAAAAAAAGCAGGCTACTCGGCCGAAGAGAAACAGACGCTTTCGCATACATCACAGACTGACTCGCATCAGCAGGAGAAAGAGCAGGAAATCCGTCAGCAATGGCGAAAATTCGGCATTTCTGCGCTCTTTGCAGTCCCTCTATTTTATCTTGCGATGGGGCACATGCTCAAACTGCCTCTGCCGGCTTTTCTGCATCCCATGGAGCATCCCTACCTGTTTGCCTTTATCCAGCTCTTTCTCGTTATACCCGTCATAATCGCAGGTCGGCAATTCTACACGGTAGGTTTTCGGTCACTAGTCAACCGGTCACCCAACATGGACAGCCTGATTGCCATGGGCACGTCCGCCGCCCTTGTGTACAGCCTTTATTCCATGGCAATGCTTCTGGGCGGCGATCTGGAGGCGGTAAACGGGCTTTATTTTGAAACTGTCGGCATGATTATCACCCTTATACTTCTGGGGAAAACTCTCGAAGCGGTAACAAAGGGCCGAACCAGCGAGTCCATAAAAAAGCTCATGCAGCTGCAGCCATCGACAGCGACTGTCGTTTATGGCGAGACCCATGTCGAAATTCCCATCGAACAGGTCGAACCGGGTGATCAGATTCTTGTGAGGCCAGGGGAGCGCATCCCTGTCGATGGAGTAATCCTGCAAGGCGAAAGTGCCGTCGACGAGTCGATGCTGACCGGAGAGAGTCTGCCGGTCGACAAAAAGCCTGGCGACGCCGTGTCCGGCGGCACCATGAACAAAAACGGCGCTCTGCTTTTCAGGGCGGAACGGGTAGGTGCAGAAACAACGCTGGCCCGAATCATCGCTCTGGTGGAAGAAGCGCAGGGTTCTAAAGCACCGGTAGCGCGCCTCGCTGATCAGATTTCCGGCGTTTTTGTGCCGGTTGTATTTGTCATCGCCCTTCTGGCAAGTCTGGCCTGGCTGATAAGCGGCCAGTCAATTGTTTTTTCTCTGACCATCTTTGTGGCAATTCTCACCATCGCCTGCCCCTGTGCGCTGGGGCTGGCGACACCGACCGCCATTATGGTCGGTACAGGCAAAGGCGCTGAATACGGACTTCTTATAAAATCCGGCGAAGCGCTTGAAACCGCTCACAAGGTGACAACCGTAGTCTTCGACAAGACCGGAACCCTGACCGAAGGGAAACCATCGGTCACTGACATCATCCCGGTTCAAGGCACTTCCGCGGATCTGCTTTTGTCTCTGGCCGCAGGCGCAGAAAAGGCAAGTGAACATCCGCTTGGCCTCGCCATTGTCAGCGCGGCAGCTCAAAAACAACTGTCAATCCCGCTTCCTGAAACATTTTCCGCGATTCCAGGCAAAGGAATTATCGCGAATTTTCCCAATTATGAGTTTTGTATTGGCAATGCAAGCTTCATGGCTGAAAAAAGCATTAGCGTAGAGGAGAACTTTTCCAAGCAGGCTCAGTTTCTTTCTGACAATGGAAAAACTCCCATGTTTGCCGCTGTCAATGGGAGTTTTGCAGGCATGCTCGCGGTCGCGGACACGCTGAAGCCCGAAGCCGCCTCGACCATTCAAACGCTCAGAAAAATGGGCATTGTCGTTGCCATGATCACCGGTGACAACCGGCGAACCGCCAATGCTATTGCCCGGCAGGCTGGAATTGATACGGTACTGGCGGAGGTTCTTCCCCAGGGCAAGGCTGGCGAAGTGAAAAAGCTCCAAGCTCAGGGTCAGATTGTGGCTATGGTCGGCGACGGTATCAATGACGCGCCGGCGCTCGCCCAGGCAGATATTGGCATCGCGATAGGCTCCGGTACCGATGTCGCCATTGAGAGTTCTGACATTGTGCTGATGAGCGGCAGCATTCGGGATATCCCAAACGCGATCCATCTTTCAAAAAAGGTAATCCGGAACGTCCGTCAAAATCTCTTCTGGGCTTTTGGCTACAATGTTCTCGGCATCCCGATAGCAGCAGGTGCTCTGTACATATTCGGCGGACCTCTTCTTTCGCCGGTGATCGCCGCCGCTGCCATGTCCATGAGTTCGGTTTCTGTCTTGACTAACGCCCTGAGGCTGAAGCGGTTCAAACCGCTATTAGCCAACAGCAACGCTTGAAAATCCGGATTTTATAGCTTATGTATTAATTGAGACGAATTTAATCTATTGGTATCGTAAAGGAGAATTATGATGCGAAAGCTTTTAAAAATTGAAGGAATGTCCTGCGGCCACTGCGTCATGCATGTCCAATCAGCCCTTGAAGACGTACCGGGTGTAAAATCCGCGAAAGTCGACCTTCTTGAGCGTTCCGCCATGGTCGAAGGCGAAAATCTGGACGATCAGGCGCTCAGAGCAGCGGTTGCCGACGCTGGTTATAAAGTTGTTTCGATAATGCCCTGAGCTTCCGCAGGCACGAAAAGCAGCTCCCGGCGGCGTTCTGGATCTCAGCGCGCCGCCAGCCAGAGCCTCATGCTAATCGGCGCCATCTCTGCCGCTGCCTTAATCCTGTACCCCGTCAGCGCTTTCTTCGTATTCCTTCTGTAATTCATCCATGAGTTCCTGAACTTTTACAATTCGGTCACAGCGCCAGGCATTTGCCCCGGCAAACGCAAAACCCTTATCCAGATTTCCTTTCTGCGCGTTCAGCAGTGCCAGCGAGATACAATACGGAGCGTGTTCGACATCGCAGGTGACAATGCAGTGATAGGGGCAGGCAAAGGGCTTCTTCTTTCCAGCTTCCACATCAGCGAGAAACTGATTGCCGATCGCACGCCCTGGCATGCCCACCGGGCTCTTGATTATCTGCAAATCATCCTCATGGGCTGTGATGTACGTATTTTTAAAAGCATCGGAAGCATCGCATTCCTCCGTCGCGACGAAACGAGTTGCCATCTGAACCCCATCAGCGCCCAGCTCGATGAATTTCCGAATGTCCGCACCGGTGTAAATTCCGCCGCCTGCAATGACAGGGATTTTCCGTCCGTGCTTTTCGCCGAACGGGGCGACTGCCGCAATAACTTCCGGCACGATTTTTTCCAAAGCATAGGCAGGATCATCGATCTGTTCTTTTTTGAATCCGAGATGCCCGCCCGCTTTCGGACCTTCCACAACAAAGGCATCGGGCAGGTAGTTGTATTTATCGAGCCAGCGTTTTGCCAGAAGCGTCGCCGCCCTTCCTGATGAGACAATCGGGACGAGTTTTGTTTTGGCACCCGGGACAGCTTGCAGAAATTCAGGAAGATTGACCGGCAATCCAGCGCCTGAAAAAATTATGTCGATTTTTTCCTCAATTGCTGTCCTGACCATGTCAGCAAAATTGCTGAGAGCAACCATGATGTTGACCCCCAGGATGCCATCAGTCAGCGCCCTGGCTTTCCGGATTTCCTTTCTCAAGGCTCGAATGTTAGCGCCAAGAAAATCCTTGAATCCGTCCGGTTCAAGCAGTCCGATACCGGCAGCTGCCAGCACGCCAACCCCGCCCGCATTAGCAACCGCCGACGCAAGTCCCGACAGAGAAATCCCCACACCCATTCCTCCCTGAACGATGGGAATACGGGCTGTCAAATCACCGATAATCAGCGGTTTGAATGTTTTTCCGTTCAATGTAAAACTCCTTGAACTTGCAAACAGCTGTTCAATGTCTATGCGATCCCTAGTGTCAGCAAGCTTGCCTATCATTTTAACACTTTTTGTTTATTTGTCACAGTATGGGCAGAAAAAAACCCTCCCAAAGGAGGGCCTAGCAAACCGCACTGTTTTTTCAGGTATGAGATTTCAAGTGTTGGACACTTCTGAAAGCTTCACAGTTTCCGGTTCCAGATTTTCTCCATCAGTTGCGCGTATCTGTTCAAGCAGTTCCTTGCTTTTCCGGGACAGGCGAGTAGGAACCTGAACCAGAACCTTAATATATAGATCGCCTTTCCGACCGCTCTGGCTTGGTACGCCTTCTTCCCGAATCCTGAGAAGTTTTCCATGCTGTGTCCCGGCAGGTATCGTCAGCTTGATTTTCTTGTTATCGAGCGTCTTGATGACAACTTCGCCGCCCAAAGCGGCAGTAACCATGTCTACCCGGACTGCGCAATATAAATCCTGTTCATGGCGCTCAAAATACTCATGACTGCGGACATGAATGAAGACATACAAATCACCAGGAGGTCCGCCGTATGGTCCGACATCGCCCTGCCCCGGTATTGTTACTCGTTTTCCATCATCGACGCCAGGAGGAATGGTTACCTTGATTTTCTGCTTCTTCTTAATGATGCCGCTTCCACCGCACTCACGGCAGGGATTTTCAATAACCGTCCCCTCACCATGGCATGCCGGACAGGGCTGGGAAATAGAGAAAAAGCCTGAACTGCGCCGGACCTGTCCCGAGCCTTTGCACATTGAACACACTTTTCTGCCCGAGCCATCGGAAGAACCAGTCCCGCCGCAACTTTTGCAGGTATCATCCCGGGAGTACGCTATTTCAACAGAAGTTCCATATACCGCCTTTTCAAATGGCAGCTCGATATCATATCGGAGATTAGCGCCTTTTCGCGGGCGGTCGGAATGCCGTTCATTAGCATACCCGCCAGTATTGCCGAAAATTGAGCCAAATATCGAGGAAAAATCTCCAAAACCACTGAAAATATCTTCAAAATCCCGGAAAACTGTCGAATAATCCTGCTGGCCGCCACCCATGCCCTCAACACCGGCAAAACCGAACTGATCGTAAGCCTGCCGCTTCTGATCATCCCCCAGCACTTCATAGGCTTCAGTCGCTTCCTTGAATTTTTCTTCAGCGGCCTTGTCCCCGGGGTTCTTGTCCGGATGATACTGGATGGCCATTTTTCTGTATGCTCGTTTTATATCATCCTTGGTCGCATCGCGCTGAACTCCAAGAACTTCGTAATAATCTCGTTTTGCCACTTTAGGCTATCCTCGACAGATTGATTTTAAGCAAAGGGAGCGCGCCTTTTTGACCGCGCTCCCACCCTAGTTTTTATTTTTTATCTTCGTCATCGACCACTTTGTAGTCGACATCATCGGCGTTTTTAGTTCCCTGATCAGCGCTGCCCTGAGGTCCGGCGGAATCTGCTCCCGGCTGGCCAGAGAAGCCCTGCCCCGCCTGTCCCTGCTGAGCGGAAGCCTGCTTGTAGATTTCCTCTGACAGTTTATAAGATGCCTGCTTGAGCGCCTCGGTTTTCTGCTTGATAGCGTCGAGGTTGTTTCCTTCCATTGCCTTCTTGAGGTCGGCAATGGCGTTGTCAATTGACTGTTTTTCGCCAGGGTTGACCTTGTCGCCAAAGTCTTTCAGCGACTTTTCAATGGTATACATCAGCGAATCGGCTTCGTTTCTTGCGTCAATCAGTTCACGAGCCTTGCGGTCTTCTTCCGCATGGGCTTCCGCGTCACGGACCATTTTCTCAATGTCGCTTTCGTTCAGGCCGCTGGACGCTTCAATTCTGATCTTCTGTTCTTTGCCGGTGCCCAGATCCTTGGCGGAAACATGGACAATACCGTTGGCATCGATATCGAAAGTAACTTCAATCTGCGGTACGCCGCGAGGCGCCGGCGGAATGCCGACTAGGTCAAACCGGCCCAAGGTTCTGTTCTGGCTGGCCATCTCGCGTTCACCCTGCAGAACATGGATGGAAACCGCGGTCTGTCCGTCAGCAGCTGTTGAGAAAATCTGGCTCTTGCGGCATGGAATAGTTGTGTTTCGCGGGATAAGCCTGGTAAAGACACCGCCCAGGGTTTCGATTCCCAGGGAAAGCGGCGTAACGTCAAGCAGAAGAACGTCCTTCACTTCGCCGCCCAGGATACCGCCCTGGATGGCCGCGCCAACTGCGACAGCCTCATCCGGATTGACACCCTTGCTCGGCTCTTTGCCGAAAATTTCCTTAACAACCTGCTGAACTTTCGGAATTCGGGTTGAACCGCCAACCAGAATCACTTCATCGACTTTATCAGCTGTTATGCCGGCATCTGCCAGGGCCTTATAGCAGGGCTCCTTGGTGCGCTCGAACAGGTCAGCCATCATCTGCTCAAAGCGGGCACGGGTGATGGTTTTCTGCAGATGCTTCGGACCTGTCGCGTCAGCGGTGATAAACGGCAGATTGATCTCAGTCTGCTGCATGTTGGAAAGTTCAATTTTAGCTTTTTCCGAAGCCTCGCGAAGCCGCTGCAGTGCCATTCGGTCTTTTGAAAGATCGATGCCGGTGTCGTTTTTAAACTCATCAACCAGCCACTGCATCAGCTTGCGGTCAAAGTCATCACCGCCAAGGTGTGTATCGCCGTTGGTGGACTTGACTTCAAAAACGCCATCGCCCAGCTCGAGAATGGAAATATCGAAAGTGCCGCCGCCAAGGTCGTATACCGCGATGGTCTTCTCTTTCTTCTGATCCTTGTTGAAGCCGTAAGCAAGGCTGGCTGCCGTCGGCTCGTTGATAATTCGCTTGACTTCCAGCCCGGCGATCTTGCCGGCATCCTTGGTAGCCTGGCGCTGAGCGTCGTTAAAATATGCCGGAACGGTGATAACAGCTTCCGTAACCGGCTCGCCGAGATAATCCTCGGCTGTTTTTTTCATTTTCTGCAGAATGAAGGCGCTGATTTCCTGCGGGCTGTACATCTTTCCGGAAATGTCGATACGGACATCATTGCCGTTATCCACAACCTTGTAGGGGACCATTTTGATTTCAGACTGGACTTCGGAATATTTCCGGCCCATGAATCGCTTGATGGAAAAGACCGTGTTTTCAGCGTTGGTGATCATCTGGTTCTTAGCGGGCTGGCCGACAACCCGTTCACCTTTGGCGGTAAATCCGACAATTGAGGGAGTTGTCCGCTGTCCTTCAGAGTTAGCGATAACCAGCGGTTCACCGCCTTCCATGACCGCTACACACGAGTTTGTTGTTCCAAGGTCGATTCCAATAATTCTACCCATCTTATATGCTCCTTAAAATATCTACAGTTTCAAGCCTGGCTTGCAGAAGTGTCAGGCGTTTGTGCTTCGCTTTCCGGTGTTTCGGCTTCCGCGGAAGCCGCCTCCGGCTGCTGCTTGGGCGCAGGCATTTTTACACTTACCTTTGCCGTTCTCAGAATCCGGTCATGAAGCTCATAGCCGGGAAGGTACTCTTCAGCGACTACAGCTTCTTCCACATCAGCCGGCTCCGCGAAAAGCGCTTCATGACGATTCGGATCAAAGAGCGTTCCCTTCGATTCGAATCTCCTTAAAGAATACTTATTTTCAAGCATCTGCGACAACTGCCGGCGGATAAGAAGAACACCGTCATGCAGATGTTCATAGTTTTTCCCGGCTTCAGCGCTCGCGATGCTTCGGTCAAAATCATCCAGAACCGGAATGAGATCATTAAGCAGTGAAGTAATCCCGTATTTCTGTGCGTCTTCCTTTTCGCGTATCATCCGCTTGCGGAAATTTACTTCTTCAGCGAGCTTTCGCAAAAACTTGTCGTTGGCTTCTTCCAATTGATTGCGCACTTCGGCCAATTCCGCTTTTGTCTTTTCAAGTTCCTGTCTTACGGCAGCCAGGCCATTGTCAGCGGCAGACTGAGCGGCTCCGGCTTCACCAGCTGTTTGCTGCGCTTGAGCAGGCGCGCTCTCCCCTACTGTCATGGCAGTCCCCGACTCCGGGCTGGACGCCGCTGATTGCGTGTCCGCGTGTTCAGGATGCAGGGATTCATGTTTGTGCTTGGACATATTCCTACCTTGAGAAGTTTGATGATTTGTTCTATCCAGAGAATAAAATAATCAGACTGTGCGGAACCGTCAATATTTTAAAGCTGACAACCCGTTTTTTTCGATTGATTCTTTTGATAAAACGTTGAAAATCATTGAAAAAACACGTAAAGACAAGTAAAAATCGCCCAAACTCCCATCGCCAGCGCCCAATTTTCCCATTCGATTCATATTGACTTTACCGATTAGTAGCTTACATTTAATACAGAAGGAGCGTGAATGCAGGCACAACGACCGGTCCTGGTTACCGAACAAAGGCAGAAACTCAATCCCAGGATGCTACAATCGATTAAAATTCTCGCTCTCCCCGTTGCGGAACTTACCGAGGCAATACAAGCTGAACTGGAAGCTAATCCCGCGCTGGAAATTCTGGACGACAAAAGCGAGCTTTCACTTGAAGCGGTTTCCGAAACCAGAAGCGAGGCTGAAACCGAAGACTACTCAGACGACAGCTACGACACCGAATATGAACCCCTGAGCGGTCAGGAAGATTCCAAACGCAAGTTTCTGGAAGGCGCGATAGCTCTGCCCGAGACATTGCAGGAACACCTGCTCAGCCAGTTCCATATTCTTCCCTTGGATGAAAAGGACAAGGAGCTGGGCGACCGCCTTATCCAGAACCTCGATGAAAACGGCTTCCATATCACCGATCCCTTTGCGCTGTGTCCAACCTGTCCGGCAGAAGATGTCTGGAAGGTCATGCAGATTATCCAGCGGCTTGACCCATCTGGAACCTGTACATCAAACTACCAGGAAAGCCTCGCGGTTCAAGCCGAGCTGGATCCTGAAGCCCCGCCTCTTGCTGTAGAAATCCTTAAAAATCATTTTGCCGATCTGGAAAAGGGCAGGCATGGAGAAATCAGGAAAGCTCTGGGACTGAAACCACGGCAGTTTGATGCGATTCTGGACTATGTGCGGACCCTGTCTCCCTTCCCGGGCCGGGTGTTTTCAGCCGATAAGACTCGATATGTGGTGCCGGATCTGGCCATTAGAATAGAAGATAACGAATTTGTCATCGAACTGAACGACGAAATCATCCCGGTGCTTGGTATAAATCCTTTTATCAACGAACTATCCGCTACCAAAGACCAGAAAAAGGAGACTTTGGTTTTTGCCAAAAAAAGCGTTGAGCAGGCAAAATTCTTTATCGGGGCGATCCAGCAGCGCAATTCGACCTTGATAAAGGTGGCAAAAGCGATAGCCAGGCTCCAGACAAGGTTTTTCCTGGAAGGTCCCAAGGCAATGCAGCCGCTGACGCTCCGCGATGTTGCCGAAATGGTGGGTGTGCATGAGACAACCATTTCCAGAATCGTAAACGGGAAATATGTGCAGACCGAATGGGGCATTTTTGAACTGAAGCGATTTTTTACCAACGCCGTAGCCAGCCAATCGCCGGACGGCGAGGTTCATTCAAAGGAAAGCATCAAACAGCTCATCCGGGAAATCCTGGAAGCGAGCGATACCAAACTTTCCGACCGTGAAATCATGGAAACCCTTGCCCGGCGAGGCATTACCATTGCCCGCAGGACAGTGGCGAAATATCGCGGAGAATTGGACAATGATCCGTCCTTTTCCCCGCGGAAACGTTAGTCAGCGCCTGACGGCGCAGCACAAAGGAGGTGCACATGAATATCGACGTCCGCTCCGTGCATTTCGATCTGAGCGAAGAAAGCAAGCGGTACCTTAACACCAAAATTGAAAGGATCGGGTACGCGAAGGACATGATCGTCGATCTTTTGTTCGTGTTTACCAAGGACGCCAAGCACTATGTCCTGGAGGTAACTGCAAATTTCCGCTGGGGATTGCAGGCACACATCAAAGAAACAGCCTTCGAGGTCAATCCCGGTATTGACGTCCTCATTGACAAACTCGAACAGAAAATTGTCAAAGAAAAAGGGAAGATCCAGGAAAAGAAGTAAAATCAGCAAAGGGCCGGCGGGCAAACCGGCCCTTTGCATGAACTTCTTCTGCCTGCGTTATCAGCTCATTTACCATAAACCGAGTTCATAGTACAATTGAAACCGTGATAGAAAATCAGCCGAAAGTATTTACCGTCCTTGATCTGATCGATCTGGACCTGAAAGAGCAGAATGCTCTCAATCTGCGCTGCATTGCTGGCCGCTCGGGACTCAGCAGGGCGATAACGGTTCCGGACCTCAACCGTCCAGGACTGGCGCTCGCAGGCTTTTTCGAATCCTTTGCCTGGGAACGACTGCAGATTTTCGGCAGAGGCGAATACGCATACCTCAGTATGCTACAATCCCAGAATTCATTTGATTCAATCAAAAAGCTTTTTACCTATAAACTACCCTGCTGCATTTTCGCCAGCTCCCTCCAGCCCGGAGAAACCTTTATGGCTGAGGCTGAAAGGGCAGGCTGCCCCATTTTGGTCACCGACCTCAATTCAAGTGAATTTTCAGGCCGTGTCATCAGGGTGCTCTACGACATTTTTGCACCCAAGACAACAATGCACGGCGTCCTTGTGGAGGTATTCGGGATTGGAATCCTGCTCACGGGCGACTCAGGGGTTGGGAAAAGCGAAACCGCGCTGGAACTGATCGAGCGGGGACACCGGCTGGTAGCGGATGATGTCGTGGAAGTCCGCTGTGTCAACGGCTCCATTCTGATGGGACAGGGCGCCAACAAGGTTATCGGTCACCACATGGAAATCCGGGGCTTGGGCATCATCAATATCACGCATCTGTTCGGCGTCGGCGCAATCAGAGACAAAAAACAGATTCAGCTCGTCTGCCAGCTGGAAGACTGGGATCCGAATAAAACCTATGACCGGATCGGCATGGATGAACTGACTGCCGAGATACTGGGCGTCAAGGTGCCGAAACTGGAGATACCGGTAAAGCCGGGCCGGAACATCCCGGTCATCATAGAAACCGCCTCGATGAATGAGCGGCTCAAGAAAATGGGCTATCATTCCGCGAAAGAATTCAATCAGAACATCATGCGCTGGCTTGAAAGCGAAAACGCAAGGGCCTTATACTTCTCCCGCGACGACTATTAACAACCGGAGTGCAGAATGATAGAACTTGAGACGACCATAAAAAACAGGGCCGGCATCCACGCCAGACCATCTGCGATGATAGCGCAGACAGCTGTCAAGTTTACATCCCGTGTTTTCCTTGAAAAGGGCGGCAACCGCATCAACGCAAAGTCTATCATGGGCATTATCACGCTGGCGGCCAGTTTTGGTTCTGTCATTAAAATCATCGCCGAGGGTCCGGATGAGCAAGCTGCCGCTGAAGCTATCAAAGCGCTGTTCGATTCCGGCTTTAATGAGGAGCTGGGCTGAAATCAGCATGAAAAACAGCTCAATTGCATTTTTTTAGTGAATTTTTTGTTCTTCCTCTTGTAAATATTCCCGAATCATGGATTATACTATACAGAAGGATAGTAGATTGCTTCCTGTCCGTTTGCACCCAAGGAATGTTGCCGATGAAAGAATTGACTGAACGACAGAAAGAAATACTCGATTTTCTCACTGAGTTTATCAATAAGAATTCTTATCCGCCGACTGTTCGAGAGACCGCAGCGGCATTTAATATATCCATCAAAGGCGCCTATGATCACATCAAGGCGCTGGAAAAAAAAGGTATCATCAAGCTCAAGGAAAACCGCTCCCGGGCAATCGAAGTAGTCGCGCGGCGAGAAATGAGCGATTCGGTTGTTGAAGTGCCGCTGGTCGGCAATGTGGCGGCAGGAAAACCTATTTTTGCGGAAGAAAACCAGGAGGGCATGGTTCGCGTTCCGAGCGACCTGATCCGGCGGGCTTCGCGGTGTTTTGCCCTGAAGGTTCGGGGTGACAGCATGATCGGCGCCGGCATCAACAGCGGCGATATCGCTATCATTGAACAGACACAGACAGCCGACAACGGCGAGATTGTCATCGCGCTCATCGACGATTCTGCAACCCTTAAACGTTTTTTCCGCGAAAACAACCGTGTAAAACTGCAGGCTGAAAATCCGGCATATCCTCCAATTTACACGCAGGACGTCAGAATTCTGGGCAAGCTGAAGGCGATTCTCAGGAGCTACTGAAAAGATGCCTGCCCAAGTCATTCTGCCATGCTACATCCTGGCAGGCCCGGAAACCGGAAAACGGAATAGCTTTATTCAGGAACTCCTGACCGCCGTCACCAAAACGGATGGAGCGGCGCCTGAAATCCACCGACTCTATGCAACCGACTCATCGGTAGAAAACCTAATCGGCCTTCTGCAGAATGGTTCACTTTTCGCCTCGCGGCGCTTTATCGAGTACCGCAGCACCGAGGCTGTAACCGCAAAAGCAGATATTGACGCTTTGGCTGCCTATCTCAAGTCCCCGGCTGATGATGCGATCCTTCTGCTCGTAACCGACACCTATGGACTTGTAAAACCCCTGGAATCCGCAGTCGGCGCAGCTGGCAAAAAAATATTCTGGGAAATGAGGGACAGCGAAAAGCCTGGATGGATCAGGCAGAAACTCGCAGAATATAAACTTTCAATCGAAAATGAAGCCATTGAAATAATGCTTGAGCTCGTAGAAAACGAAACTTCCGCCCTGGCTTCAGCCTGTGTCATGTTCGGTGCCTGCTTCCCCGCCGATACCCGTATCAGCGCGGACATGGCCGAGGCGGTTCTTTCGCGGTCACGAGAAGAAGACGCCTTCAGCCTTTTCGATCGGCTGACCGCCAGTGATTTGGAAACCTGCATCAGTGTGCTCGATACCGTGCTTTCGGAACGGAAAGGCGATGCGGCGCAGATTGTATCCGCCCTGGTTTGGAGTTTCAGAAAGCTGGAAAAACTCCACCGGCTGATTGAAAGCCGAATGACCCACGAAGAAGCGTTCAGACAGGAAAAAATCATGAGCAAGACCGCCCAGCGGCAATATCGGGCCGGCATGGAGCGATATTCCAGAGAAGACTGCGAACGGGTAGTCCGTGCCGCCTCCCAGACTGAAAGCGCCTTGCGCACAGGACTTTCCACAGCCTTTGCCCGCCCCCTCCTGCATCTGCTTGTCCACGCCATTCTGATTCGGAAAGGCAAGGGAGACATCTTGTCTGCCTGGAAGGAACAAGAGTACTATCAGGTCTATTGAAAGGAAACCCAATGTCAAGCAGTGTAAGGAAACTTGAGCTCGCCGGGCGCACATTTACCCTCGTAGGGACAGCCCATATTTCTCTTGAAAGCGTTGAGGAAGTCAAACAGATTATCACGGAAACGAAACCCGGGCATGTCTGCGTGGAAATAGACCAGAGCCGCTACACTGCCATGACGCAGGAATCCCGCTGGGAAAGCCTGGATATCATCAAAGTGCTCAAGGAAGGCAAAGGCTTTTTCCTGATGGCCAATCTGGCACTTTCAGGTTTCCAGAAACGAATGGGAGCGAATATCGGTGCAAAACCGGGCGAGGAAATGCTCGCTGCAGTGCAGGTGGCCGAAGAAGCCGGCATTCCTTGGTCCTGCGCGGACCGGGATGTTCAGGTGACACTCAAGCGTGCGTGGGCGCGGTCCAATCTGTGGAATCGCTCCAAACTCCTCGCAAGCCTTATTGGTTCAGCCTTCAGCAATGAAAAACTCAGCGAAAGCGAGATCGAGCACCTGAAAGAACAGAGCGAGCTTGAACAAATGATGGCTGAGCTGGCCGACTACCTGCCATCGGTCAAGGAAGTGCTGATTGATGAACGAGACAGATACCTCGCGTCCAAGATTTTCCAGGCGCCGGCTGGTACCGTGGTCGCGGTTGTCGGCGCAGGCCACATGGCAGGAATTGAAGCCTGGATGCGAAAGCTGGCCGCCGGTGAAGCTTCAGCAGATGTCGGCGATATCGATTCGGTGCCGCCGCCTTCCAAATTGTCCAAAGCCGCAGGCTGGATTATCCCCGCTATCATTGTTGCGCTGATTGTTATCGGCTTTTTTCGTTCCGGCACTCAGGCGAGCCTCGCACTGATGCTCAAATGGGTTTTGCTGAACGGCTCGCTGGCTGCGATCGGCTCGGCGCTCTGCCTGGCGCATCCGGGGACAATCGCGGTATCGTTTTTATTGGCGCCGATAGCAACCTTAAACCCGCTGGTCGGCATCGGGCTGTTCGCGGGCATCGCAGAGGGGTATTTCCGAAAACCCACGGTCGCGGATTTTGAGCGGCTGTCCGACGATATCACCAGTTTGAAAGGCTTTTACTCCAACCGTGTCACGCACATTCTGCTCGTCTTCTTTCTGTCCAGCATCGGCGGCATGATCGGCAACTTTATCGCCCTGCCCCTGCTTGCGAGCGGAGCGATTCGCTGAGCAATTTTCAGCGTTCTCTTGCTCGCTCCACCATCTCGAACAAAGCCGGCATGAGCTGTTTTTTCCTCGAAAGTATATCTTTGAGAATGTAGATACCCTTCTGCGGCGAGGGGAACGTTACATAGGAGAAGAATTCGCTTTCAGCATCGATAAAGAGCGTGCTTTCCAGCTTCGTGATGTCGGTAGCCATCAAGGCCGCCAGATAACAGCCGGCTTCCATCCGCAATTGCACAAGGCCTTCCAGCACTTCTTGTGCGCGCTCCATGATTTCGGAGGAGCTGGTCAATTCGATCTGACTAACGGAAAGCTTTTTCCCTGAAGATTCATATTCCTTGCGGTCAACGCGCACCATCTTTTCGATAGGAAGGCGGGCGGCCTCGGAGGCGGATGCCATGATGTCCTGACCCAGCTCGGCGATGTTGAGGTCCGTGATGCTCGCCAGATATTCGGCAATGTCGCGGTCCACATCCGTCGTGGTAGCCGACTTCAGCACCAGGGTGTCAGACAGAATGCCGCACAGCAGAATGGAGGCCATCGCCCTGGTCAGCGGTGTTCTGGTTTCTCGGTACATGCCTGCAACAATCGTGCTGGTGGAACCGACAACCCGGTTGATGAAAGTAATCGGGTAGGTCGTGGTGAACGAACCAAGCCGGTGATGATCGATCACTTCGAGTATCCGGTAGTGATTGATACCTTCCACCGCCTGCGAAAATTCGTTGTGGTCCACCATGATAATTTCGATATTGGCTTCCTGAATTAAATCGCTTTCAGAGAACATGCCGACAACCCGGTTGCTCTCGTCCACAACGGGAACACAGCGGCTCGGGGATTTGGCGAGCGCGGCTTTGGCGGTCTTGATCCAGTCCCGTCGGCCGAGCGGCGCGATGGTTTCATCTGCCACTGTAATGACCGGCGCGGAATAGAGGACAAGCAGGGATGTCGAAGAGGTGTCATAGGGTGAAGCGAGGAGCGAAACCTTTTTTTGCTCGGCAAGCTCCCGGATTTCCTTATTGGGCAAGATTCCGTTGGTTATTATCACGGCGCGGACACCCGCTTCCACCGCAATGCGCTGGGCTTCTTCGCGGTCACCGACCAGCACGATCTTGTTGTGGGCCGGCTCCGCGTTAATATAATCCTTGAATTTTTCCGTACTGAGCGCCGCAACCACCATGCGGGCGTTAAAAATGCTGTCAGGGTCGAAGAGCACCACCGGCTGGGCTTTTATCGTGTTGACCAGGTGGTGGAGCGATGTGGGGATGACAGCTTTTCTGCGCGGATTTATTTTGGTGAGAATATTCCGGGCGAAGGCATTGTAGTGCAGCATCGCACGGTAATGGTTTTCGCTGTCGACAATCGAAAGCACCTGGCTGGCGGATTGTTCCATAATCGCAAGCGCGTCCCAGAGCGGCATGTTTTCATCCACACATACGGGTTCCTGCTTCAGATAGTAATCGACTTTGGGTACCAGGTCGGGGATAAATTCCGGAAGAGGCACACCGAAGCGGTGAAAAATGTATTCAGTCTGCGGATTGACCGCCCCGGCGCGGGCGGCAATGACATTCTTGATCCCTTGTGCATTTTTCAGACTCGCGTACGCCGCGGCGGCAACCACGGAATCGGTATCCGGATTCTTATGGCCGATCACATAGATGGTCTTTTCCATATTGTACGCCAGTATAAAGGCTTATCTTCCAGAAGGCAATCCGAAAATCACCAGAGAATGCGCAGGGAGAACAGCCGGCTTCATCTGATCAGTGTTTGGAATATCAATGGTCAGCGCTTGCGATTTTGAGGAAAGGTTGATAGCGCCGTAGACACGGCCATCTTCGCTGGCAAATCGGTAGACATCGGGGCTGAAATACGAAAACCGTTCGACACAAAAATTGAGATTTTCAACCTGGCCGTACAAAGCTAAAAGTTCGCGGGTAAAGGCCGCCTCGGAAAGCGCGCCGGGCTTGTCGGTTGGCGGGACCTCCGAAAATTCAGCTGGATCGTCGGAAAACATGATCTGCGAAGCGAACATTTTCGCGACCATGCCTACCAGGAATTTTTCATGATCGGCGAGACTGGTTTTATGGGTCCTGCAAAATACCACATCGGGATCATTCAAGAGCAAGGTTTTGTCGAGCAGAGAGCGGGCGATGCTGTGCCCCATGTTCACTTTGGCTGAGGGCCTGCCCTGATGACCGATCAGTTTGAGCTGCCACCAGTCCCAGCGTTCGAGCGTATCCGCACCGATACGCATGAGCGGCATGAACGGGCTCGTCGACTCCACGGGAGCTCCGCAGGAGAGGAATGCGACAGGCTTTCCGTTCCGATCTTTGTTCATGGACGTAATCCTCTGGAGCATGTTCGTGTAATGCTCCCAGTGTCCGCCCTTTCTGCCGGAATGAACACCACGCATAAGGCCTGCGTAGAGAAAGTCGAGCTTCAAATAGCGGTAGCCCCATTCGTTGATCACCGTGTCGAACAGCGAAAGCAGATACGCCTCGACATCCGGACGGGATAAATCCAGGCAATAGACATCACCGCCCCAGCCCTGATTCCAGCCAGCCAGAACCGGCTTGCCGCTTTCATCCTTGAGCAGCCACTCGGGATGCTCGCGGGCGACAGGCGTTTCCGGCATGACGAGGAAGGGCGCAAGCCAGATACCCGGTATGTAGCCGCTTGCTTCAATCTCGCGGGCAAGCCCGTCAACGCCGTTCGGAAACTTTTTTAAATGCGGGCGCCAGTCGCCAACCTGGACTTCCCAGCCGTCATCGATCTGGTAGACGGCAGGCTTCCCTTGCCTGATAAACATGCTGTTGATGAGATTGTCGTTGGAGCCGATAGCCCGCAGGTCAGCGCGGATGAGGCCTTCATCGATGGCGAGATAGTGGTTGTACCAGGTTTCGAAGCCTCCGATGGGGGTGATGTGTCTATGCGCGCCGTCTGCACTTGTCGCCGTGCCTCTCCCCATGAGAAAGCGGTGATCTTCAAAGCGGGAAGAAGCGCCGAAAAGCCGCGCCAGCTGCTCTTTCAAATCGAAATATCCCTGAGCGGCTATAAGGGCGATGCGCGCAACCGTCTGCCCTTTTTTGAAACTACCGCCCTCTGCGTACGCAAAGATGCCGATGTTCGTTTTCCCGATTGTAAAGCTGATGGGAGGAAGGATGCTTGCTGAGGTTTGCTCCGGTACAGCCGGTATCGCTGATGTAACCAAGGCTCCGCCTAGCTGAGCTTGGTTTTGCAGATCGCCAAGCCGCGGCACATTGTCGGAAACAAGCGCGAGACGGAGACCCTCTGCCCGCAGAACGGTGAAAAAATGGGACAGGACCGCAGGCTTTTCCCATGGAGCGGCAGCGCGCCGCGCCCGGCTTCGCAAAGCCTTCTCCGCAGGATGGTCGACAAAAACGTTGAGCACCCGCTTGTACCAAGCGCGGCTCGGTCGTTCACGGCCGCACAATTCGCCTGAAAAAGACCAGGACTGCCAGCCGTTGGCCAGAACAAAGCGCCTGCGCGTGTTAAAAAAATCAGAAAGTGCCGCACCTGTTTGTTCCGCCATGTCAGCCAGAGACTTGCCTTCGGTATCCATGGCATTCTCCAGCAATTTCCGCAGATCAAAATCGCCAAGCTCCAGCAGCGGCTCAGTGCATTCAAAATCTCTGCCTGCCTTGAAAACAAGCCGGGTAATTCCGTCACTGCCAAATTCGAAGGCGCTTTCCAGGCTGTCGGTCATCAGGGGTGCTCCTTGTCTGCTCTTATCAGAGCGCGAAAAGTACGGTATTATACATACTGCAATGATCAGACTATATGCTTTTCTCGGGAATTTTGGCAAGGAATATGCTAACAATCGACACAATGTCGCATGGCTGTTTCTGAACAGCCTCCCCTTCAGCGTTCAGCTTTCCTGGGAACGAAAATTCAAGGGGCACTTGGCTTCCCGCGATGTAGGCGGCACCAGAATTTTTTTTCTCATGCCTGAAACTTATATGAATAATTCCGGTGAAAGTGTCGCCGAATGCGTACGCTTTTTCAGGCTCAAGCCTGAAGAAATCATGGCCATCCATGACGAACTGGAAATGGCATTTGGCTTTTTCGGTTTCAAGTTTTCCGGCGGCCTGGGCGGGCACAATGGCCTGCGCTCAATGGAAAAGTATCTGGGCACCCGGGATTTTGCGCGCATGCGCTTCGGCATCGGCCGTCCCGATCACGACGATATTGCCGGCTATGTCCTCTCCGATTTTTCAAAAGACGAGCGGCTGCTGCTCGATACGGCCATTTTCCCGAAAGCGGCTTCAGCTTTCAGCGAATGCCTTGAGGCAGGTTTTGAGTCTGTCGTTGACAAATATAAAAAGGTGCCCTGCCGGTAAATTCAATAAATCAGCGAATCGAGCCGCTTGTCGTCGTGTTTCCACGATGGGTCGACCCGCACTTGCAGGCGCAATCTGACGGGATAATCGAAAATTTCAGCCAGATCCGCTTCCGCTTCTTCCCTGATTTTCCGTATCATCGAACCGCCCTTGCCGATGACGATGCCTTTCTGGCTGTCCCGTTCGACAACAATATCGAATTGGGCTTCCAGCGAGCCGTCATTCAGTTTCCGAGAATCCTGATAGTCGATGTAGAGCGCGTGCGGCAGTTCTTCGCGCGTGTGGAGAATCGCCTTTTCCCGAATAATTTCCGCGATTCTGAAAACTGGATCCTGATCCGTATAATATTCTTCCGGATACCAGAGCGGACCTTCGGGTGCCCGCTCCAACAGCGTTCCGACCAGCTCATCGAGGCCTTTTTTTTCGCGCGCGGAAATTATAAGCGTTTTTCCGGAAAGCGCAGGAAGCTGTTCTTTGATAAAGGCTTCTGCGCGATCCGCATCAGCGTCTTTGTGGTCGATTTTATTGATTACCGCAATAATCCTGGCGCTGAATGGCTTAATAGCGGCTGCTAGATGTTCTTCTTCAGAACCAGGCTCCCGTGTTGCGTCAATCAAATAAATAATGAGATCAGCATCGTTCAACGCGTTGACTGCCACCGTCTTGAGTTTGAGATTGAGTTTTTTTTCTGAAATATGAAATCCCGGCGTATCGAGAAAAACCAATTGGCCTTCCGCGCGGTTGATTATTCCTTTTACTGTATTTCTGGTTGTTTGCGGAACCGGCGAAACAATTGAAACCTTGGCACCGCATAACGCGTTCAGTAAGGTTGATTTTCCTGCTGAAGGCCTTCCGACAATCGCTACAAAAGCAGATTTACTCATTTTTTCTCCATATTATTCATAATATCCAGGCGGCGGATCTTCATCCATCCAGATTTTATACTGTCCTTCTGCCTGATATCTCAGCATATCATAGCCGTTTCTGATTCTGCATCCTGAAGCTTCAGCCCGTGAAAGCAAGGCTGTCTTTGATGGTTTGTAAATGAGATCGAATACAGCTTCATGCCCGTCAAATTCATAAAATTCGAGCGGATCCCCCGGGGTACCGCCCTGCATGCCGACACTTGTCGCCTGCACGATAAAATCGGAATATTCGGAAACCAAATCAATTGCGCGGTCATCGAGGGGGCCGTATTGAAAATTGAATTTTTTCGCCAAACTGCGCGCTGTCGCAAGGGTTCGATTTAGAATTACCGCCTTGCCGCCCTTTCTGAAGATGGACAACGCAACCGACTTTGCCGCCCCGCCTGCTCCGACAATGGTTACTTTCAAGCCCGAAAAATCATCCCGCCCGAGAAACTCCAGCGCGCTCCGTTCAAAACCATCAGCGTCGCTGTTGTATCCCGCCCATCCCTCCTCCCGCATAATCAGCGTGTTGCAGGCGCCGATTGCCCGGACATCAGTTGAACGGAACGCGAGATGAGGCAGGATTTCTTCTTTCAGAGGCACCGTTACCGCCGCGCCCTTTACTTTCAGGGTATTCATGGACTGGAGCGCGCTTTCTATTGAATCTGAAGGCATTGGAACAATCAGGGCTTTTTTGCCAGCCTTTTTGAAGGCTGAATTGTGCAGGGATGGCGACAGTGAGCCAAGAATGCTCGGTCCTCCAAGCAGGACGAAGAGGTCGAAATCATCGGTTGTTTCGCGGCCACGGTATATCCGGGCAAAGGTTTGAGGATCAATCTGTCCTGGAGCTGCAAGGCTGGATTCATCGGCTTTCGGGCTGGTATAGGTATGATGGGAACCGATTCTTCCGGCTAAAATCCGGGTGGGAAAGCCGAAAGTCCCCATTCCGATTATCAGCTTTTCTTTCTGGGGTACGGTGCTCGCCCAGGCAAGCAGTTTGGCAAGTTCTGCTGAATTCCGGGGCGTAACCGCCAGCTTGGGAATTTCGTCCTCTTCCTGGGTCAGGTTTTCCCAGGCATCGTCAAAATTTTCAGGAATACCATCCAGATAATGCCGGGATCGAATAATCCTGGTTCCGAAGGTTTTGCAAGCTTCCTCAATGGCCGGCATGTGAAAATCGTCTTCAAGATCGACATAGGCATAATTGGCTGAAGCGTCTGCTCTTGCGTAGGACAGTGCTTTGGCGATCATGACCAGTCTGACTCCTTCTCCGTCCTCGAAAAGGCCGCCGTCGCTTTTCCTTCGAACTGTGAGAATGCAGGGAAGCCCCGCTTTTTCAGGAAAGGCCCTGATAAAGAATTTTTCAGCGGGATCAAGAAAATCCGCGCGCAATTCAGCAATATCCACAACATCGCGGTATTTGTCCAGAATTTCGAGATTTTGACTGATTGTCTTTCCGGTTAAGCAGATACAAACCGGAACCGGGCCTTTTGCCATGTCACGCTTCCTTTGACACTTGATTTGATGCCATTGTATATTACATTATAGCAGTCAAGTACAGAATATTTCTACTGACAGAATTGAGTCTGATTCAGCAGCGTTCCGCTCAGCAGTCACGCGGACATCCGGGAGTTTTCGGACTGGCGGATTTAAAAATTTTGAAAAAAAGTCCGACAGACTGCTGGAACCATTTTAAGCCGCCAACCAGCAAGGAGGTTGGTTCAAGGAGAATCTTGTGTCTACAGAATCTGAAGCTAAAAACATTCCCCAGGAAGCGCTTGACGCCTTTTTGGAAGGCATTAAGGATGAATTGAAATCCCCTGCAGATCCGGTACTTCTTACCCAGATTCGCTCAGCCTTCAGAAAAAAAATCCCCCTGTATCTTCGCTCCTACGCAGCTGCTCTGCTGATCCTCCGCGCAGCTGGTGTAACCAGGTCGATAACACCCCCCGCTCGTTCAGTCAAAGCACCGTCTGCTGCGCGAACTCCGGCAAAATCATCCGAAATGCCAGAAGCCAGAGAAGCAGCATCCCCGCGCGAACCCCGTACCGTAAAGGTGACCAATCGCCCCAATGCCCCGACTGTGCCGGTCTTTGTCTCAATGGGAAAACGCCAGCGCCTCCGCCCGCAGGAATTGCGTCTGCTGATTGAAGAAAAATCAGGCGTCAAGTCTGAACAGCTTGGCCGTGTCCATTTGTTCGATAACTACTCATTCATCGATGTTCCGGAAGAATCCGCAGAGAAAATTATTGCAGCAGTAAACGGCGCGCAATTCCATAACCGCACCCTGGAAATAAAGCCAGCCAAAAAGCGTTCAGATTCGACAATCGAAAAGGAAATAACCGAGTGATATCCCGAATCGAACGTCTCAGAGTCGGCCCTATCGGCGAAAATGTCTATGCCATTGAATCCAGAGGGATCGGCGTTCTGGTCGATCCAGGTGATGAGCCTGCCAAAATTCTTGCTTTTCTGGAAGAAAAAAACATCCGTGTTGACATAGTGGCGCTGACCCATGGTCATCTTGATCATTCTGCAGCCCTTCCTGAGCTGCTTGCGGCATGGAAAGACCGGCATATTCCCATCGCCATTCACCCTTCCGACGCCCATTACCTTGGAAGTAGAGGCGAAATAACCAACAAGGCCCTCTTTGAAGCCATCAGCGCTCCCAGTTTTTTCCAAAATTATTGGAAGTCAATGCCGGAGCCGGAGCTTTTCCTGAATGATGGCGACTTTATTCCAGGCACCAGCCTGCAGATAATCCATACGCCCGGGCACAGCGCCGGTTCGATTTGCCTTTACGATCAAGAAGCCGGTTTTGTTGTGTCAGGGGACACGCTGTTCCGCGATGGTATCGGCCGCACCGATACTCCAGATGCGGATTCCGTTCTCATTGTTCATAGCTTGCAGAAACTTGTTGCGCTCCCGCCAGAAACTGTCGTTTTCCCGGGCCATGGCCCACGGACAACCATCGAACGGGAAACACCGCACATAATTCATTACCGTTAGGATCAGACAAATCGGAAATTACAGAGGCATACGTATTATGAAATACAACGGCTCTAGAGTTCTTGTTCCCCTGCTTTTTGCGGCGCTCTTTTTCGCCGCATGCGCCCCTTCTGCACAAAGCGAAATCAACCGCACTGATTTTGTTCTCGGCACTGTCTGTTCGGTCAGGCTCATTGAAGGCGGGACCTCAAAGACAACTGATGAAGTTTTCGCTCGCCTTCGCCAGATTGAAGATCGAATGAGCGCCAACAAAGATGGCACAGAAATCGCCGCTGTCAACGCCAATGCCGGCATAAAGCCCGTCGCGGTTTCGCCGGACACCTTTTTTGTCATCTCCAAAGCCCTTGAATACGCCAAACTGACCAATGGCGCATTTGACCCGACGGTCGGTCCGCTCGTCAAGCTCTGGGGCATCGGTTCTGATGACGCGAAGGTTCCCGCGCAAAAAGACATTGATGCCGCCCTCAAGCTTATTGACTATCGGAAGGTTGAGCTCAACGCATCAGCACAGACGGTTTTTCTGCCCGTAAAAGGCATGCGCCTAGATCTCGGAGCGATCGCCAAGGGCTACGCCGCGGATGAGGTTGACAGTATTCTCGCGAAGCACAAGGTAAAAGCGGCGGTCATTGACCTGGGCGGCAATGTGATGGTGTTCGGCAAAAAAAAAGATGGCTCGCTCTGGCGTGTCGGAATCCAGAATCCTGACTCAAGTCGCGGCGAATATATCGGTCTTGTGACCGGTCCCGAAATGACTGTTGTCACCTCCGGTATTTATGAACGTTTTTTCATGCAGGACGGCAAGCGGTATCATCATATTCTGAGCACTTCAAACGGCTATCCTGTGGATAATAGCCTGGTATCGGTTTCCATTATCACGCACAGCAGCATAGACGCAGACGCACTGTCTACATCAGTGTTCGCCCTTGGGTTGAAAAAAGGCATGGAACTGATAAAGTCCCTCAAAGATGTCTATGCCGTTTTTATCGACAGCACCAATCGTGTTTATCTTAGCCCGGGCGCCAACAAGATTTTTACGCTGACCAGCAAGGATTTCACCCTCAGCGAGTAATTTCAGATTTCTTCCAGCTTGGCCAGCTTAACCTTGAGAAAGAGCCATGGCGCGCCAAAGCTGATCCAGAACCCGACAAATCCGTACCGAATGAAACGGACAAGGGCTTCCTGTGAAGCTGGCAGCGCGCTTGTCACTAGTTTGGGCCCCAGATAAATCAGAACGGTTACGGCAAGCCCGAGAGCATATCGCAGTAATTTCTGCACAAAGGCCCCTTCTGCGGCATTAAAACGCAAGTCCCTGCTCACCATCGCAAAACCGATTGCACTGCCAAAGAATGCCCCCGAGAGCATCGTATCTGCCGGCATCAGAAAATTCATCATTAAAGCGACAGCCGCAGCTACCAATATTCTGTATCGGAAATGAAGCTGACGCAGAGTCTGCTCAATTCGATTTCCAAAAAAGGCAGCCGCCGCCAGCGTCAAAAGCCCCAAAGCCCAGCCCCCGATAACATCATGGGGGAAATGAACGCCCAGATAGACGCGGGAAAAGCCGACCAGCAACGGAATGAGAATGAGGGCGGGCAGACCCAGCTTTCGAGGCAGTACATTCTGCATCATGCCCCAGAATGTCAGGCTTGTCTGGCTATGCCCTGAGGGAAAGCCGGTGGTTGCTTCTTTCGCCAGTCCAACGGAAGGATCCAGATTATACGGGCGCGGCGCTGCAAACAGTATTTTTACCCACAGATTTAAAAACGCTGAAAACACGATGACCATGGATATCCGGGCGCCCTTTTTTCTGTCCACACACCAGTACAGCAGCGGCAGCACCGCGAGAATAAAGCCCTCCGACCCCAAAAAGGTTATCACTTGCATCGGGACAACCAGCCCCGAGCCGAAAATCCGTTGGACAGATCTAACAACCTGGAGTCCCCACTCGTTCAACGTTTCCATAAGCTTATAGTACGATGAAAAACCCTCGGCCGCAAGCTGAAATCCGCCCTTGACTTGCGCCCGTGCTCCATAGTAAAAACACATGCAACAGCGCCGGCATGGTGAAATGGCATACACGGTAGACTCAAAATCTGCTGCTCGCGAGGGCGTGTGGGTTCAAGTCCCACTGCCGGCAATTTTTTTCAGTATCCTCTTCAATGACTTCAGCTCATTTCCCCCAATACTTCATATGTACCGCTTCAAGCTTTTCGAGTAGTTCCGGGAATGGGCCTTCCAGCACTATCGTGCGCTGGCCGCTTGTCAGCACGACATGACAGGGCAGATGCATGGTGGGGTTTCGCGGGTCTTCGCCAGTGAGTTCCAGGAGGCGATCTTCGCTCATACCGAAAACCACTCGCCCGATTCCTGACCAATAAATAGCGCCGGCGCACATGGCACAGGGTTCAACTGAAGTATAGAGCGTGCAGTTCGATAAAAACTCTCTGGAGTAAAGCAGCGATGCACGACGAACCAGGGCGGTTTCAGCATGACCCGTGCAGTCATGCTCCGTAATTTCGATATTTTCCTGCTCGAGCAGAACGGCGCCATCAGGACCTGCCAAAAGAGCACCAAAGGGTGTATTGCCATGCTGAACAGCCGATTCTGCCAGCTCAGCTGTACGCAACAACAGTTTCCGATCACGCTTGGGCGCGTCCGCGCTTCCACATTGTTCACTCATCAGCACACCTTCCTTGATTGTCCTTCTTGTAACTTCAATTTTAGAATTATATATTCAGTGCCAGCTCTCCAATTTGGAATATCCCTGAATTGAAAAGATGTTATGGAATTTGCCAAGTTTTGAAAGCCTATCGGAGTTTATCATGAAAATGAAAAAAGTGCTGGTATTTTTTATTTTGCTGCTGAGCCTAATTGTTCCTGCCGCTGCGTCAGAGCGCTCTCCGCTAACGTTTCAATTCGGATTTTTCGACGAGCAAGGCTTTTTTTCCAACTATGCCGGGTTATCCGCTGAAGCTGACATGCATCTAGGCAATCTGAAATTCGGCCTCAATCAAAAATTTTATTATGGATTAACCTATGGCGAATTGTGCGGGCAAACCAACGTGCTGCTCTATGTTCATGATTCGATCTATATAAATCTTGGCACATCTTATCTTGTCAGCGAGTCCCCGGATATCAGATCAACGGATTTTGGCAACGGACCGCTGCCAGTTGCGGGATTCGGTTTCAATATTGCAATAAAAAACCCAAGGATCATCATTACACCATTTCTGCAGATGAACCAGTCCTATTACCTGAGTGATTCGATTCGCCCCATTTACAGCGACCTTCCTTTCCCTATCGCGATGACGCTGGGCTGTGCTCTGAATTTCCGTTTGGGTAAAGATTAAATTTGCCTCAGCCAATATGAAAGCCGCAAGATCGATTGCTTCAAAAATCAAGAATAAAAATCAATTTTACCGCATTTTGCCACTATCTATTTTTCAAGAATCATATAATAATATATAGATAAAAGAGAGTGTATATTCTCTTAATTCTATGTTTTCTTTAGGGGGTAACCTAATGAAAAAACTCGCACTCGTGCTTGCCGCGTTTGTGCTTGTCGGAGCTGCCTGGGCACAGACCGCAGGCGGACTGGAAGCCGCAAAATCCACCAGAATGGAAGCAGATTTCACAAAAATCGTTGTCGACATGGGCTGGGGAACAGTCGATACAACAAGGCCGGTTCTTGCGGAAAGAATGTGGGACTATTACTTCTTCTATCCTGTCCTGAACAAAGACAAAGTCATTACCGGATATGTCTGGTGGGCCAAGGATATTCGCATTGCTTCCCATTATGAGGACATTCTCGTCATCATCAACCCGGACGGCACCCTCCAGAACTGGTGGGTCGGTGCTAATACCCGCCATGCTGATTTCTACACTGATTTTGCGAAAAAGACCCAGGGCGCAGCCATCCAGAAATTCATCGGCATGGACTCCAAACGCGACTGGAATCAGGCGACCGATGCTGTTTCCGGATCAACCTTCTCCGCCTATAAGTTTTTCGGCGAACTCAAAACCGTCCTGCACGCGTTCAAGCAGTATGTTATCGATGCGAACAAGCTGATCAAATAAAAACTTCATGCAAGAAAAAGGCTGCTCTTCAAAGGGCAGCCTTTTTTTGTCCATACAGCTGAAGTAATTCAAACCTTTTCCAACTTTCCTGCAAGTTCCATCATCAGAAATGCAACAGGAATGCTATATCCCAGAAGAATTTTTCACCGCCCGGAAAGTAGACCGCGTCCAGCGGGTCATCGATCGGGAATTTGCAGCCGGCCCGAACTCCAAGAAAGGCAAAATCGAATAGATCCAGCGCGGCGCCGACACCAGCGGAAGCGAGCATGCCATGGTCTTGTGCCAGCGTTGTTCTAGATAATCCGGCATAATGCCCGGCGTCTCCAAAAAGATAGGCCATGGGCCGAATCGCTTCGCTTTTAAAGAGCCCGGGACCTACCGCGCGAATTTCCAGGCTGGCTTCTGCCTTGGTGGCCGCTTCATAACCCCAGGGTTGATATCCGCGTATCGAATCGCCGATGCCCCTCCTCAGCTCCCTGCCGCCAAAGCTAGTCAGCACATAGAGGGGGATGTTCGTCCCTCCCGCATAGTCAGCAGTCAGGTATCCTGCGGCGTACACTGAAAAAGCGCTGAGGTTGTCCCCGCCTGTGCTGAAAAGCGGCAGATAGGCTTCCAGTTTGGCATTGGCGCGATAGAAATCGGTTCCAGCGGCAAAATCCAGGAAAGCGGGCGCATATTCTACGGAAAGTTCGCCGGCAGCTCCAGTTTTTACCCGCCTGGAAGAAAGAAATACGGTATCAAAGCCAATGCCCGCAATGCCTGACACTGCCATCAAACTCTGCGCGTCAGGGAAAAGGACTGCAGCCAGAAGCTTGGAATTCTGCTCATACCGGCTGCGGACAAGTGCGAATACATCGACCTTGGATTTTTCCTGTTTTTTTGTCGCAAAGCCTATTCGATACACAAGACCTGTGTCCACTTCCGCATTCGGCCAGAAAAACCAGTGATCCTGCACAGCTTTGTTCCATGCGGGTTCTTGGATGGAAGCGCCGCTTGTGTCATTTCTGAGGATAATCCGATCCTCGTAGCCGCCAGCCAGGCGCAGTGACCAGAAAAAACCTGATTGAGAAACTGGGATATCAAACTGTACATCCAGCCCGACAGGGAGCGGAACTCCGGGCACCAATCTGCTTGTGAACCTCACGCCATTCAAACTGAATCCCAAACCCTGCGCACCGGCTACAAAAGGTAGAATTGCCAGCAACGCCAGCAGGACAGCGTAAAAAACCAGTCTTCTATTATTCCGCACAGCCAAGGGCCTCCTCTGCTCCCTATTGCCAAGGCTACCATGAATCATTGTATATTTCAAACATGAAAAACAATTCCTCGCCTGAAAGCGCGGAACTGTCCGGCAGCCCCAACGATTCTCCCAACAAACAGGGAAATTCCTTGAATGCCTGCATTGACAGTGAAAAGGGATCAAGAGAAAAAAAGGACTCCAATCGAAATCTTGTAAAAAGCATTTTCATCGCCCTGCTCGCGGGCATTTTGATCAACGTTTTTATCGGTTTGCTCGTCGATTTCAAAGAATTTTTTATCGCTTTCAAGCAGGCTTCATTGCTTTCCATCGTACTACCCTTCTGCATCGTCATTGTTGTCTATTCGATCGATACGCTAAGATACCGCATGGTTTTCCGGAAATTCAAAATCCGAATTTCACTTCGCGACGCTTTCTACAATAATGTTATTGGCTATTTCTTTTCAAACATCACGCCAGGCTCAGTTGGCGGCCAGCCGTTCCAGGTAGTGCATTTTTCGCGGCTTGGAATAGATTCGACGACATCATCCAATGTTGTTTTTTCACGGCTGATAGAAGGCAATCTTGTCCAGCTCGCTATCGTTATTTTGTTCTTTCATAAGGGAATCGGAATGATGGCGGTGGTCGGGAAAGGCGCTTTCCTGCTTATCGCGGGCATGGTTGCTACGATTATCCTCACAATCGTGCTGGTGCTCAGCTTTCTGAATCCTCATCTTCTTGGTGTTCTTGCGCTGAAAATCGAAAAATCTCGAATCGGCAAGCTTATTGCTAAATTGACAAAAGATCCTTGCTGGGCTGAAAAAACTTCAGCGTGGAGCCTTGGACTGGGAGAAGGTTTCAAGGTTCTTTGGCATCACAACACCTGGACCATGGTCGCGGATATTTTCCTGTTTCTGGTGGATCAGCTGCTCTGGGCGCTGGCTTTGTATATTCCCTTGCGGGTTTTCACCGGCGGACTAATACCGATTCCCGAATTTCTTCTTTCCTTTATCCTCTGCGGGCTCATTTCGCTCTTCATTCCGACGCCGGGCGGTTCGGGAAGCGTGGAGGCTGCATATCAGCTGGTTTTGAGCGCGCTTACCGGAAAGCCGGCTGCTACCTTGGGCGCAATCCTCATCTGGCGGTTCAGCTGTTACTACATGCACCTGCTCATCGGCGCTTTGACGTATTTTTTCATTCCAATGAAGAAGAATACGTATTTCACATCATCGGAAGGAGTTACTTCGAGTATCCGTTCAAAGAAGCATCATCTGTAAATCAGCCCCGGCGCGTCAGGGTTGAAAAAGCCAGCTGATCCGCAGCTTCTGCTCCGACAAGCTCAGTGATAATCGCGAGCGAAAACTCAGCCGCCGTTCCAGCCCCCTGAGATGTTATAATGTTACCATCCTGTACAACCCGCTCAGCAATAAAGACTCCTCCGGAAACCAGTTTTTCCGTTCCCGGATAGCCGGTAAACCTCCTGCCCTGGAGAAGATTGCAGGCGCCGTGCAGAACATAGGCTGGGGCTGCACAGATGGCGGCCACCAGAGCGCCGCGCGCATAGTGGCGTTGTATAAAATCGGTGACCAGCGGATTGGCCGCTAGGTTCCGCGCCCCGGGCATTCCGCCTGGCACAATGACAGCATCAAAATCGGGTGGAGCTTTATCAATGCTGGCATCTGTCATGACAACGATACCATGAGAACCATTAACCTTGACCCCTGTCACACCCAGTGTCAGCAGTTCCACACCAGCCCTTCTCAGAAAATCGATGGGTGTAATCGCCTCGATTTCCTCAAATCCATCAGCGAGAAGAACACACGCCCGTTTCATGTATCCGCCTCCTATTGTGTGCCTGCCTGGCGGCTCTCAATCAAACAAGCCCGCCCAGCAGGGCACCGACCGTATATGCCGCAATCGCCGCGACTCCGCCGACCAGCAGTGTTTCCAGACCCGAAACAAGCCAGGATTTACCGGTAATGATAGTTTTCAGCGCACCAAGGCTGAAGAGGGTGCCGCCTGTAATAACACAGGCGAGCAAAAACCGGTAAGGCGCAATCGCCGGCACAAAAAGGCCAACAACATAGATGGCAATCGGCAAAAAACCGAAAAATCCGAAGGAAAGGAATGTCGCAATCGCATTCTTGATTGGTGACTCATCGTTGGGGATAATTCCCAATTCCTCAATCATCATGGTATCCACCCAGGCTTCCCGATCTTTAGCAATGATTTCCACCACATCGTGGGCATCCTGGACCGACATACCTCGCGCAACGTAGATTTCCTGCAATTCCTGCTTTTCGCCTTCCGGATAGTTTTCAACTTCCCAGGCTTCCCGCGCCCGCTCGGCAGCCTCGTATTCTGATTCACTTTTCGAAGAAAGATAATCGCCGATTGACATGGAAAGCCCATCGGCCAGCAGGTTGGCCAGCCCCATGATCAAAACCACGCCGGCTGAGAGCGAAGCGCCGGCAACGCCAGCGACCGCCGCAAATGTAGTGATTGTCCCGTCAAGACCGCCGTAAATGACGCTCTTGATATATTTGCCGCTGCCCGTCGTGTGCTTTTCTTCAGCTGAAACCCGCGCGTGTGCTGGATCATGCGCCTTCCGCGCTGCGTCGGCATCCTTCTTTTTCCAAGCTTCTCGAGCCTCATCGAGGCGCCGTGTCAGCATGTTGTTTCCTCCATGTTTTTCTTCCATTATTGTAGGTCGAATTCAGCGTCTTTCGCAAGCAAAAAAAAGGCGGACACCCTTTCGGGGTCCGCCTTCCTGCGATTCACAATGAATGTTATCAGCCGCGGACGTTGTAGAATACTTTTTTGCCCCAGAATTCGGCAATGCCTTCCATCTCGTCTTCGATGCGCATCAGCTGGTTGTATTTGGCGATGCGGTCGGTACGGGACATGGAGCCGGTCTTGATCTGGCCGGTTTCCATACCGACAGTGAGGTCAGCGATGAAGGTGTCTTCGGTTTCGCCGGAGCGGTGGGAAACGACGGCAGTGTAGCCAGCGCGCTTTGCCATGTTGATGGTCTCGATGGTCTCGGTGACAGTACCGATCTGATTCAGCTTGATCAGGATAGAGTTGCAGGCGCCCATTTCAATACCTTTGGAGAGGCGCTTGGTGTTGGTGACAAAGAAATCGTCGCCCATAACCTGGATTTTTTTACCCAGAGCCTTGGTAAATTTCACATAACCGTCCCAATCATTCTGATCCAGTCCGTCTTCGATCGAGACAATGGGGTATTTCTCAACCCAACGGGTATACAGCTCGATCATATCGTCAGCACTGAAGAGCTTGTCGGGGTTGGACTTCCAGAAGCGATATCCCTTGCCGCCGCCTTCTTCAAAGAGTTCACTCGCTGCGGGGTCGAGCGCGATGGCAATCTGATCGCCGGGAACATAACCAGCCTTTTCAATAGCTTTCATGATGTACTCGAGCGCTTCTTCGTTTCCGATATTCGGAGCGAAACCGCCTTCATCACCGACCGCGGTATTGTGTCCGTTGGCCTTGAGAATGCCTTTCAGGGCATGGAAAACTTCAGCGTTCATGCGGACAGCTTCGCGGAAAGATTCAGCGCCGATGGGCATGATCATGAATTCCTGGAAGTCTACCTTGTTGTCGGCATGTTTGCCGCCGTTGATGATGTTGGACATCGGGACAGGGAGCAGGGTGGTGTGGGCTCCGCCGAGGTACTTGTAGAGCGGCAGGCCGAGGTATTCGGCGGCGGCGCGGGCAACAGCCATGGAAACGCCGAGGATAGCATTGGCGCCGAGTTTGCCCTTGTTTTCGGTTCCGTCGAGCTCGATCATGGTCCGGTCGATATCAACCTGTTCCAGAGCGTCAAGGCCGCAGATTTCTCCGGCAATGGTGGTGTTGACGTTTTCGACAGCGGTCAGGACACCTTTGCCAAGAAAACGCTTCTTATCGCCATCGCGAAACTCAACCGCTTCGTATTCACCGGTGGAAGCACCCGATGGAACAGCGGCGCGGCCGAGGGTGCCATCTTCAAGAACGACATCCACTTCAATAGTCGGGTTTCCGCGGGAATCCAGAATCTCACGCGCTTCAACATATTCAATAATGCTCATGTGTATCTCCTTTTTCGAAAAGAATTGAAAACCATATTGATAAAACTGTATCGTTATACAGCATCAGAGTCAAGAAGATTGCCCGCCAAGGCCGAAAACATCCAGGATTCGCTGGAGATCATCCGCTGAAAAATAGGTAATTGCGACAGTGCCGGATTGCAGATCGCCTTTGATTTCGACTTTTGTTCCGAATTTTTCAATCATGAGTTCGCGCAGGGCCTGCAAATCAGGATCAAGGGCTGTTTCATCAGCTGTGCTGCCGGCTTTTTTCGCGCCTTTCTTCCTGCCGGTACCGGGATCCGCCGTACCGGCCGCGGCTCCCAATTCCTGTACCGCCCGTTCTGTCTGACGAACTGACAGGGATTCCGCGATAATCCGATTGAACAGGCTTTGCCGGGCGCTTTCGTCGGTGACAGCCAGGAGGCTTCGAGCATGTCCTGAAGAAATGATGCCGTCCCGAATCGCTTCCTGCATCTGTTCGGGCAGGCGGAGCAAACGAAGGGCGTTGGCAACGGTGCTCCGATTTTTTCCAACAGCCTCGGCTAGCTGCTCCTGAGTCGCGCCGGTTAAATCCATGAGGCTTTGATAAGCCCGCGCTTCTTCCAGGGGGTTGAGATCCTCTCGCTGGATATTCTCGATGAGCGACAGCTCCAGCCGCTTTTCACCGGAAACGGGTCTCACGATGACCGGAACCTCGGTCAGACCTGCCCGCAGAGCCGCACGGTAGCGCCGCTCCCCAGCCACGATAATGAATTGTGTCTCGTCGAGCGGTTCCGCGATAATAGGCTGGAGCATGCCATGCTTTTTTAAGGAAGCGGCCAGCTCGTCAATGGAAGCTTCCGGAAAGGTTTTCCGCGGCTGGTCTGGATTCGGCTTCAGCTTTTCCAAAGGAAGAATCTGAATGAGGGAGCTGACATCCGCGGGATTGGCTCCCGGCGTAAAGTACTGCTGATGTTCAGGAATCAGGGCACCAAGCCCCTTTCCAAGACCGAATTTAGACACGATTGATCAACTCCTCTGCTACTGCTTCGTAACTGCGCGCACCTATGCAGGTTGGATCGTACTGCATGACCGGCAGACCATGGGACGGCGCTTCTGAAAGCCGGACATTCCTCGGCACGATAGTCTTGAACACCCGGTCGCCGAAATATTCGGTCACCTGCCGGACAACTTCCTGGGACAGCCGGGTTCGCCCGTCGAACATGGTCAGCAAAATACCGCTTATCCGCAGTGAGGAATTCATGCTTTTCTGCACAAGGCCGATAGTCTGCAGGATGAGCGAAAGCCCTTCCAGCGCAAAATATTCGCACTGCAAGGGAATGATCACTTCCCGCGCTGCGTTGAGACCGTTGAGGGTTAGAATGCCGAGGGAAGGCGGACAGTCGATAAGGATAAAGTCGTAGTCAGCTTCAACCGTAGCAACGGCGTTTTTGAGAAAATCATTACGGTTCTCTTTTTCCACCAGCTCGATGGTTGCACCGGAGAGGTCGATTGAAGAAGGCGCCAGAAAAAGGTTGCGCACCCGGGTTGGGGTAATGACGTCTTTAAGCTCGCGCAAGCCGGATATGACCTGGTAGACGCCCTTGCCGCCCGAAGAGCCGCCGACCCCGCTCGTCATATTGCCCTGGGGATCAAAGTCGATGAGAAGTGTCTTTTTACCGAGCATCGCCAGGGCTGCCCCGATATTGATGGCACTGGTCGTCTTTCCGACTCCGCCCTTCTGGTTTACAAATACAATAATGCGAGCCATGTGAACCCTTTTCTCTCCGAATCCTGCAATCATTGTATCACAGATGCCGCGTCAATCGCTAGAACCAACGGCGCATATCCGCAGGCTTTCCTCCCGAACTTGACCAGAGAATAAAAAAATCAGTAGACTATGGTTCAACAAGGAGTTCCCCATGTTGCATGAACGTGTTCTTTCAGCCATACAGGATGTCCGCCCATCGCTTCAGGCTGACGGCGGAGATATCGAACTGGTTTCAGTCGCGGAAGATGGAACCGTTACCGTCAGGCTGACCGGAGCCTGCGGTTCCTGCCCCTATTCCATCATGACCCTGAAGCAGGGGGTTGAAGCATACCTCAAAAAAGTTGTTCCCGAAGTCAAGGAAGTTGTTTCGGAATAATTCAAGGTAATGAATGAAACCCGGTCCGACACCAACACCGCGGGGCCGGGTTTTCCGTTTTTTCAATCCACCTTCAGGCTGTTTTAAAATTCGTTCAGCTTCATAGGCAATTCAATATTCTGAATCAATCCCTGTGCTGCTGCCTTATCCGCGAACCATCGCAAAACCGCCAGCGATTTATTTTCAGTCGACTCAAAAACCCTGTTGGCTGCAAAATCGAAGGCCTGAATGCTAGCCGTGAAATAGACAAGCAAGCCTTCTGCACAAGGGATTATCAGGATTCCGTTTTTCATGTTTCCCGCCGCAACTACGGGTAAAAGAGCCAGTTTGAGCTGAGTCGCGTTTTCATTCATCATGACCATAAAGTCTTGTTCCTGCCGGATCCGGTAGCGCACCACCAGCCCGCTGAACGTTAAATCTTTCTGATACGCCAGGAATTCCCATGCTTTTCCGGTTCGAAGATCAATCGCGGAAGGGTCAGGCTGTTTCGTCCTGTCCTCCGGTGAGACAACCCGGTAATAGTCGGCAAACAGTGTCCGCGTCTTTTTGCGGCTTTCTGACCAGTAGCGTATGCCTTCAAGGCTCTGTACCGAATTCAGAATAAATGCCAGGCGGCTGAAAATCTCCGCCCGGGATAAAGCCGAGTAGTCTCTAGTACCTGGAAGCATCGCAATCGCTTCAAACCTGAAAGCCCTCTCATCGACATGGGTAAAAAACGAGCCAAAGGCATTCTGTGCCCCTGAAAACGCGGGCAACAGTCGGCCAGTCACGCCGTAGCCCCGGTCAACTTTTAAAACCGAGCCATTGTTCTCAAACACACCCCTGGCTGAAACGATGGCGGGAGAAAGGACAGACGCATAGCCAGGAAGATTCTCTGAAAACGCGGGGATGAGAGAACACAGTATCAGCATAAGAAAGAGGGATTTTTTCAGCATAGCGAGCTCCGCATCTGTATAGCAGAAAAGCCTATTCTTTGGATAGCGAGAGAATCAGCTTGTCATAATAGATTCCTGACGGAAGGTTCTCAGGGAAGGCGCCGAGAGCCAGTGAAAGTAAAAACTCATCGCCTTCTTGATCCGTCTTGCCGGAAAGCTGATAGAGAAAATCGCCCGAGTCGGAACCAAGAGTTGCTGCCCCTAACAGGATACTGTAGGGTACCCGGGCAGTGTTTTGGCCATCCATTGCGGTCAGTTGACCGTGGTTGGTAGTTTCGATTCTGACAGAATAGAAGCCAATCATATTGGAAAAAACCCGGATTGTCCCAATCGGAAAAACAGCGCCCGGCTTCATATCAAAGATAAAGAAACCAGAAGGCGGAACGGGTGTTTGGGGAACATTCGTGTCAGGAGAAGCATAGCGAGCCGCGATTGCGATGGTATTGTTAATAGTGTTGTCAATACTGAGTTTGAGAATAGGCGGTATAGTAACATTGACAATAATAATCTGGGGAGGAGAACCTATCATCAGCTGGCTCCATGCGGTTGCTGCAAGCAGAAAAAAAAGCATGCAACAAAGGATGTGCCTTCTTTTATCTACCATATTTTAGCCTTTGAATCACTATCGTGTTAAAAGTCCTGAAATGCAAGGTTGAACATTAAAATAATTCTATAAATACTTTCGCAATCGATGATTTCCCACTATAATCGCCTTCAATGAACCCCATCCTATCAATGATTCTCCAGCTCATCGGCGGTCTTGCCATGTTCATGTATGGCATGGAGCTGACCAGCGAAGGCATACAGCGGGCGGCGGGCGAGCGGCTGCAGAAAACCCTCAATTTCATGACAAAGAACAGCATCATGGCTGTTCTGACAGGCACTTTAGTTACCATAGCCGTGCAGTCATCCTCAGCTACCACGGTCATGCTGATAACCTTTGTCAATGCAGGCTTGCTCTCGCTGACGCAGGGCATCGGTGTCATCATGGGAGCCAATATCGGCACCACTCTGACCGGCTGGATTATCGCAGCAGTCGGCATTGCAAAATTCAGCATCGCGGCGCTCGCGGTTCCCATCTTCGGCATCGGCTTTTTCATGTCGATTACCAAGAAAAAATCCGAAGCTTTCAAAAGCTACGGCAACGCCCTGATGGGTCTTGCTTTCATCTTTTTAGGACTGGGTTTTGTTTCAACCGCAATACCGAAACCTTCTGCCGATGTTCTTCTCTTCCTCCAGAATTTTTCCGACAGGGGATACCTGGCAATTCTGCTTTCGGTGCTTACCGGAACCGTGTTCACCATTCTGGTTCACGCTTCCAGCGCGACCATGGCAGTGGTTATATCGCTGGCGGCGCAGGGTATTCTCGATTTCAACATAGCCGCGGCGCTGACACTTGGGGCGAATATCGGCACAACGGTCGATGCTTTTTTTGCTTCGGTCTCAGCTGGAACAAACGCGAACGCGAAACGGGCAGCCTGGGCGCATATCCTGTTCAATATTTTTGGCACTGTCTGGGTCGTCATCATAATCAAGCACTTTATCGGTCTTGTACAATGGCTTGTGCCAGGAGAGCTGGGTCCGGGCACGGTCGGAATTCATATTGCCATGCTCCACACCCTGTTCAACTCGCTGAACACCCTCGTCATGCTGCCATTTATCCGGCAATTCGCCGCGCTTCTCGAGCGCCTTATCAAAGAAAAACTGGAAGAAGCAGAACGCCGCGCCATTTATCTGCCCCAGCAGTTGATGGCGACACCTGAGCTTTCGCTGCTCCATGCAAGAAAAGAAATTGCTGACATGGCTGGTCTGGCTGGCACCATGTTCCAGCGGATTCGATCTGACATCAGGAAAGAGCCTGATGATTTTGAAAGCGAAATCGAATGGTTTACCGCGAAAGAAAATTATGCCGACATGATGCACGAGGAACTGTCGCGCTTTCTGCTTCAGATAACCACTCAGGAAATCAGCGATACCACGCGGAACCGGGTCGGACTTAAACTGCGCATCATCTCTGAGCTGGAATGCATGACCGATGAATGCCTGAGCATCGCCTATTTGCTTAAAAAGAAACACGCGAAACAGCTTGAGTTCGAAGAATCCTCGCTGGCGGCGCTGGTGCCGTTTTCAGAAATGGTCGATCAGTTCCTTCGGTTCGTCTCGGAAAAGCTGGGGACCGGCATGACCGAGATTGAGTTAGGCATCGCTTCGGAAATGGAAGACAAAATTGACGCCTTTAAAAAGCATCTGAAAAAGATGGCCCGCAAACGATTGAAGGCCGGCGCGGATGTAAAGGCAGAACTCTTGTATATCGATTTGATCCGCCATGTGGAAAAGGTAGGCGATTGTTCTTACGCGATTGCGGCTGAATTGAGGAATTTCGGCAGGGTGTAGATATCTTCCACACCTTCCACCAGAATGGCGCCCATCCCCAGGGCAAGCGCTGGTTCGATGTCGACATCGAAGCGATCTCCGATGGAAACGCATTCACCAGCCGCAAGTCCGAGCGTGTCCAGAATTTTGCGGAAGGGCTCAAAGGCAGGCTTGGAACAGCCGGTATCATCCAGACCGACAACCGCTTCAAAGCAATGCCGCACACCGAGGGCTTCGAGGGTTTTATAGCCGACAAGGCGAGGGTTGTTGGTCAAGAGAGCAAGCCGAAAGTATTTACTCAAGCTCGAAAGGGCAAATTCCAGCGCTGGATCCGGCGACAGCCACTGGGCGGGCTCAATTTCTTCCTCCCGCCATCGCACAATATCATCCATGCTGATGCCAAACGATAAAAAATGCTGCCCCATGCTGGTTTTGTGCGCTTTCCGGCTGGTTTCGAGGCGAGAGGCAGCTTCTTCATAGGGTACGCCGAGGTATTGAGCCAGCCTGCGTACCTGGGAGTCTTCCTGAAATTGCCCGTATTCGCGATTTGAATAGAGGGTGCCATCCATGTCAAAGACCAAAGCTTTACAGGATGGCACCATTTTGACGATGCGCATGCTTCAAATCCCCAGGAACGGCTTATAAATCATCGGCAGGACCGTAGGGGATAACCTGGTCTTCCGGGGTTTCGGGTTTGCGCTGCTGCGGGTTGTTTTTTTGATGCCCTTCCTGCCAGGCAGAATTCTTGTTCATCTGCTTCTTGATAAGCCTGGCAACCACATCGCGGTTGTCGAGGAGCGATGAGAGCGACCGGTCATGGTGAATGAGGCTGACGATTTGCGCGAAAAGTCCGGTGACATCAGCCTGGATGTACCATTCTTTCTGAAGCAATTCCTGATGATATATAGCATTGGTGCCGATTATCCGGTAGAAGAGCCCCTCACGGTAAGCCTTTTCAAAATCTTCGACAGCACTGCCGGTAAACATGGGCAATGAAGCAGCACAGATGACTTTTTCAGCGCCTAGATCTTTCAGATTGCGCATGCCTTTGATGAGCGTGCCGCCGGTTCCGATCATGTCATCGGCCATGAAAACAATTTTTCCTTTGACATCGCCCAGAAGCCGCATTTCGCTGATATTCGAATCGGAAGCGCTCTTGGTCACTTTGGAATAATCCCGTTCCTTATAGAGAAGTGCAAGCGGCCGCTGAAGCGCGTTGGCATAGAATTTGTTCCGGTCAACCGCCCCGGTATCCGGCGCGAGCACAACCAGGTCCTCGGTTTTTATATCGATGATGGTCATCAGCTTTTCGATAATCTGAAAGGATGCGTGGAGATTTTCCAGGCGCAGTTTATCAAAACAGTTCTCGATTTCACGAGAGTGGATGTCCAGGGTGACAATTCGTGAAACACCCAGGTTCTCGAGCATCATGCCTACCCGCGCAGCAGTGAGGCCTTCTCTGCCCTTTTTCTTGTGCTGGCGCGCATAAGGATAAACCGGCAGAACCAGATTGATCCGGTTGGCGCCCGCCTGCATGGCAGCATCGATGGTGACAAAAAGGTTGAAAATATGGTCGTTGACGGTCATTACCCGATGCACGGTTCCATCGTTGAAAGCGATCGGCTGATGGTTTTCGATATCCTGGAAAATATAGAGATCTTTACCGCGCACCGACTCGAGAATTTCGGTTTTTATTTCACCGTTGGCGAAAAAGGTGTGGCGCGCGTTGATCTTGAAATGCGGCGGCCGATATTTGTCAGTCGGCCCTGGATTGAAGAGGAGGCTGGAATTGGCATCGTTGGCAAAATTGATTTTGCGGATGGCCAGTTCCTGACTTACATGATACCGAGACGCAAGAGCCTGGGTCTTGCGATCGAAACGCCGCTTGTAAATCCCGGCCAGCTTCCGGACCACCTGGTCCGCGAACGCTTCGGCGCCGGGGCAAGCGAGAATACCCAATTGGGTGGGATCGGAATAACTCATTGGATTGCCGCCTTCCGGTTGGAATGGTTGTATTTCAACCTATACCCGAACCCACGTTTTGTCAATGATTCTGTAGTGTCACGAACCTTGTATATTTCTTTTTGAAATTTGAAGCAAACTCTTAAGTCCAGCGCGTATAGGAAGTAGCAAGGAGGACTACTTCCCCATGGACAGCTTCACCTTCTGCCCTAACCCTAAGTGCGAGCATCATCAGAAGGCGCTCACCCCCAACTGGTATGTTGCCCTCGGCACCTACTTCACCAAATGCTTCGGCAGAATCCAGCGCTACCGCTGCAAATCCTGCCGCCGCATCTTCTCCTCTCAAACCTTCAGCCTCGATTACTATGCCAAGCGCATTATCGACTATAAGGACCTCGAAGGATTGCTTTCCTCCAGCATGAGCCAGCGTGCCCTCTCCCGCCACTTCAACCTCTCCTGCAACACAGTCCAGAACCGTATCGACCGGCTGGCTCGTCAGGCACTTGCCTTGCACGCCCGCCTTCGCACGACCTTGCCGCCCACCGAAGCCGTCTGTATCGATGGCTTTGTCAGCTTCGATACCTCCCAGTACTTTCCCAACAACATCACCATGGCGGTAACCAAGGACAGCCAGTTCATTC
>Ga0302250_1000169_pt1 | contig 83101 bp, 69 predicted proteins | sample AAG_RA_Asp_MG_FD_193536 | JGI IMG/M metagenome (GOLD analysis project Ga0302250, IMG submission 193536) | Enriched activated sludge microbial communities from anaerobic digester in WTTP, New Holstein, Wisconsin, United States - AAG_RA_Asp | ecosystem: Engineered > Bioreactor > Anaerobic >... | reverse complement strand
ACAGGCACAACACTAACCGATAATACCTATCCGGTAGTTGCAACCGTAACCGATATTGCAGGCAATACAGACAGTGACACACAAAATGTGGTGATCGATACCACCGCACCTGCAACTACAGTAACTATTGACAGCATCAATGAAGATACTTCGCCTCCTGGAAGTGGAAGCGATTTTGACACATATGACGGTGACGGCTTGGATGTATATGCAACACTTTCACCTGGCGGCCTAGCTCCAGGCGAAAGTCTATGGTATAGCAATGACAACGGTGCAACATGGACTGATATTAGTGGCTATATTAGCTCAACAGTACATGTCATGTTTCATGATACCGATCTAACTGAATCTACAACCATAAAAATGAAAATAGTTGACATAGCAGGCAACGATGGCACTGAAGCAAGTCAGCCTATTACCATCAGTACTATTCCAGGAGCTCCTACGACTACTGTAAATATCGACAGTATTACAGATGATAGCGGAACAATCGGTGATTTCATCACCAATGATAATGACGGACTTACAGTCGGGGCTACACTTTCAGCAACTTTGGTTGCCGGCGAGAGTCTTATGTATAGAACCGATAGCGGCACATGGATAGACATCACAGGTTTTGTCGGCGGAACAACTGTCAGTTATCACGATGCTACCCTAACAAGCACCAACATTGTTCAAATGAAAGTAGTCAATATTACAGGCGATGGACCAACAGACTCTCAATTGATCACAATAGATACAACCGCTCCGCTAGCCCCAGCAGTTGTAATAACCGAAGATAACAACAATGACGGAACAATTAGTGGTAGCGAACTAAGTGGCAATGTGGACGTTAGAATAACTTTACCTGCAGGTACGGTTGCAGGTGATACACTCAATGTAACTGATGGTACAACTCCTCAAACTATCACTATTACTCCAACCAATATAACAAACGGATACATAGACACTTCGTTTGCTTCTCCGGGAGAAGGAAGCACGATCACAGTAACTGCAACCCTGACCGATATAGCAGGCAATACCGGCCCAAGCGGCAGCGATAGTGCTTTGATCGACACAAGTGGCCCGTCTATTGTAAATGCTGCTGCCAATGTCTCAGAAGAAGGTTTGCCTGGAGCAGCGTCGGATATGACAGGCACTCCAACGGATACTACAAATGCGGCTACTGTTTCTGGCATTATGTCTATCACTGATGTATCCAGCATAGCTTCTGTGGCTCTAAGCGGGCCGGCCGGTTTGACTTCCGGCGGGATAGTTGTCACATGGAGCGGCAGTTTTGTCGGGGATACATATACATTAACCGGCACGGCAGGAGCAACAACTGTAGCTACACTGACACTAAATACTGCAGGTGATTACACATTTACATTGCTGGAGCCTTTCGATCATCCAATTGCAGATGTTGAAGATATATTGGCGCTTGGCTTTACTGTCACGGCTACCGATATACATGCCAATACAAGCGCTCCTGGCACATTGACTATAAATGTGGAAGATGATATGCCACTGGCTGCGGCTTCTACAACATTCATTATAGAGACGCAGCCCGATACAGCTGAAGGATCGTTTGTCGTTAGTTTCGGTGCTGACGGTGGTTATGTATCAGAGATCTCTTTTGACGGTGCAACATACACATATGATATTGGCACTGACAATGTTACTGAGAGCGGAAGTTCGTCGCTGGTTGACAGCTGGAGTTTTAATGCTGATAATGATGAGCTGACAATCAATACAACACTTGGTGAAACGCTGGTAGTAGATATGCGCACAGGTGAATACAGCTACGCTGCCTTAGGAGTTGATGAGCAAGTAGGACCTATAGTTAATGTCAACCCTTCTGCAAGCCTGCTGGGAATTGCTAATGCAGAAACACTCGGCCTCATTGATATCGGTACAAATCAAATGCTTACAGCCGTGGATGCCAATAATGATATCGAAGAAGTCATAGTAAGAGCTGACAGTCTAATAAGTATCGGGTTAGGAAATTACTACAACCTTGTTTGGTCAGCAGAAATGGCAGCCGAGTTTGGACTCAATGTCGTAGAGACGAATGATATTTTTACAGTTACTGCTCTTGGGATACCAATATTAACCACCCAAAGCTTTTCGCAACTTGCGATCACGTCCATAGATAGGGGGCCTATTGATAACCTCAGGCTCAATGAGTTTTTAGCGACTGTATATGTAGATCAGACAGGACTGGATCTCCTCTCGCTCGGCCTTTTGCCTGAAATGTCAATTACAGCGACAGATTCATTGGCAAATAGCGATACAGATACCGAGCAAGATGTTCTCGGTCTCAGCCTGCTTGATCCTGCAAGCAGCCCGGCTAATATTATCGAAGGAACCGGTGGCGACAATGGCCTCAATGGCGGCACGGAAGATGATCGCATCTATGGTTATGACGGCAATGATGTACTAAACGGTGATGAAGGCAATGACATATTGCGTGGCGGCGCTGGAAACGATGTCATAATAGGTGCTGCAGGCAATGATATCATCATAGGCGGAAAAGGCAATGATACACTAAGCGGCGGCAGCGGCAATGATACATTCATATGGGAAGAGGAAGATGAAGGCTCTCCGGGCTCGCCGGCTACTGATACCATAATGGATTTCAATAAACTACCAGTGAGCGGCGGTGGTGACATCCTCAAGCTCGGCGGCATGCTGCAAGGTGAAGCTGCAAGAGGAAATACCGTAGGCAACCTGACTGATTATATGCATTTCGCACTCTCTGGCTCAGATACCATACTATATATCAGCACCACAGGCGGGTTCTCGGGTGGCTTTGCTATGGGAGCGGTAGATCAGCAAATTACATTTACAGGGGTGGATCTCATAGGAGAATTCACTACTGACGAGGAAGTTATAGCACAACTGCTTGCAAACGGTAACCTGATCGTTGACCAAGAAACCACAGCTTCCGATCAGCTTGATGGCATTACAACATTTGATGCAGTTATCACCGATAATGACGGTGATACATCCACCACTTCTGTCAGTTTTGATACTAGTGACCCGGCAGCTCCGATCCCAGGAAACGTAGCACCTGTTGTGCAAGACGATGCGACAGCTCTTTTGGGTCTTGTAGGGCTTAATCTCCTTGATCTCATTGACCTAGAAGCACAAGCATTTGCCGCAGCGGATGAGAATGGCAACCTGCGTTCGGTAGTGATCGAATATGTCGGTGTAGTGGATGTCTCGCTTGAAGATCCTGTATTCACTGCTTCACAAAAACTGGCAGAGGAATTGGGATTAAAATTTACAGTAGTTAGCACACCTGGCACACTTGGACTAGTTGCTCCGACCTCTACTATTACCATCACTGCAATTGATGGCGGCAATATAGATAATCAGGCAGTTAACGAACTGCTTGCTACGGTCCGCCTGCAATCAAGCGCGAATCTGCTTGGACTTGTGCCTAGCTTGGATGTCACTGTGCTGGGCTCTTTTGATATTACAGCAACAGACAGTGAAGGGCTTACTGCTACAGAGAGTGTAACAACATTGGCAAATGCAAATGTACTTGAAGGCCTTTTGGGTGATGAAGGCAACCCTGACATCATCGAGGGGACTTCTGAGAATGATACATTAAATAGCAGCGCAGAAGGAACCTCAGATGAGCGTCTCTATGGCCATGAAGGTGATGATACCATAAATGGCGGAGATGGTAATGATCTGATCCGCGGGGGTGCCGGCGATGACACACTCAATGGCGAGGATGGCAACGATATCCTGATCGACGGCAACGGTGCTGATACCTTCAGCGGCGGAGCCGGTGATGACTGGATCGTGATATCAGATACCTCGTCGTTTGTTTCCATTGACGGAGGAACAGGTGTAGATACGCTTTTCCTCTCCGGTAGCAACATGACGCTTGATCTCTCAGGAGTTAGCGGCACTACAATAGTAAGTATTGAAAAAATCGATCTTGCAGGTACCGGAAATAATTCTCTAATTGTAAGTTATAGCGATTTGCTTGCATTAAGTGAAAGCAGCGATATCCTTTATGTCACAGGTGATGGCGGTGATACAGTTACACTCACTGAAGAAACACTTGTGGGAACAGCTGTAGTTGTTGATGGGATTACATACGATACCTACAATATAGGCGGTACAGCTGCGGCTGATATCTGGGTACAGCAAGGCGTTACTGTTTTATAAAGCTTCTTTAAATGGTTGACTCCTGCATATCAGGAGTCAACCATGATCATATATCAAAAGCTCCACTTATCATATATTTTATTACATATGACACAAAAGATTTACTATTTTGAATATTTTATGGCTCCTCAAATTACTCTATCATATTTTTTGATACACAATATAAAATATTTTTAAAACTTACTAGATAATGCTATAATGAAGTGGGACTTTAAAAATAAATCTTTCAAAGGAAAACAATATGGTTAAACGATAGCCATTTTATATTTTACATGGGGGGAAAATGGCAAAAGCAATTCAATTAATAACAAAAGGTGCTGCCAAGCAGGCATTAGCTGTAACTGTGGGGACAGGTAAAACAGGTAATCCATTTGTCATCAAAGCACAAGCGGATGTAAAATACGAATTAAAAGATGTTGCGACAAAATTTGCGCCGCAACAGCTATCTTTTATACGTAAAGGTAAGGATCTATGGATCAAAATAAAAGACAAAGAAGATCCGCAAAATACAACCAATTATCCTGATATCATTATCGAAAATTACTACTATTATTCACCTAGTAATTTGATCGGATTGTCTGAGGATGGACAATATTTTAACTATACTGTACCAAAAGGCATAAATGAGCTAATTGCTGGAGATATTCATGATGTCGGATTCTCGTATTATAGCCCAGGAAATCTATTGGGTATGGCTAGCATCATCGCGCTTATATCACTGATCGATGTATCCAAGGTTGCAAAACCTGACAGCAACGCAGAAGAGATAGGTCCGATCGAAATATTCGGGAATATGATGGCTGTGATGATGGATATGCTAAGTAATCGCATGCAAAGTTCAAATGATCCATTTGTTGAAACGGCAAATACTATTGGCTCTATGATGCACTCATTCATGGAAGTGGTGGCAGGCATTACGGGTGGCACATTTGCTCAAGAGTTTGCACTAGCTCTAGGAGAGGAGATGCGCCGACTCATATCTGGTCTAATTGAAGAAGACGAAGACTTTGCGAAAAACCCAGAAGAGATCGCAGAAAGCATAATGCCATGGATGTCCGGGGAGACAAATCTATATAGCTTAATGACGATCATTGGCAACGTTATGGAACAGTCCATGGAGATACTCCTAAGCCAACCACAATCGATCCAAAGCATGGCAGGATTTGATACTTTGCTATGGAATATTACTCAAGCAGCCACCGATATGCAAACAATGAGTGAGTCAATAATCCAAACCGGCCTTCAAATTATTCCAAACAGCTTATACACACTAAGCAGCGATGGCACATTGATAAATATAAGCGAACTTTCTCAAGCAAGCACAGATGGGTCACAGCTAAACATAACAGAGCTTCTAAATGGAAACCAACTGCTAATAGGATATACAATTCCTGAAAATTTGCTATTTACCCTAGATGATATATCGAACATAACGAATATAATCCAACAAGGCTTTTCAATAGAGCAGCTGCCGATATTCAATATCGGCACAACGGATGCATTGATCAGCGATATGGGTGTAATAATGAACTTGATGATGAGCATGTTCATGAATATGGATATAACTGCGACAGATGGCACACTTATGGATATGTCAGCTATCAGTGAGTCTTTTACAGCAATGATGAAAACATTTACAGATGAAATGGATGCTGCAAAGATGAGTGAGTTCATAGATCTAATGATGGACACAATGGAACAGGCAACATCAAAGATGGTTGAGATGATAGATGGCATGGTGAATGCAATGCCTATGGATGCATTTGGAAACATGATGAGTGTACTAGTGGATACTTTTACTTCCGAAATACTCACCGAAGGCAATCCGTTTGATAATATGGCAAATACAATGGGCTCTATGATGTACGCGTTCATGAAAGGAATGACCGGAAATACCGGCGATATTCCTGCCCAGGAGTTCGCCCTTATAATGGGAGAGATGATAAACCAATTCATGGTGGGACTCACCGGAGATGATGAGGACTTTGCATGGACACTTGGGGACACTATAGGCTCCATGATAGGTGATATGATGTCTAGAATGACGGGCAATCCTGAGGCACCATTGCAAGGTTTCACAGCCATAATGAGCGACACGATGAGTCGTCTCATGAATGAAATGAGCACAAACATAAACAGTATCATAGATCCGATAATCAGTATGATGAATACAATGTTGACCTCTATGGAAGGGAACATAGAAACAATAGAAGCCATGTTTGCTATAAACAGTGAGACAATGCAGAGTATGATAGAAATGAGTCCCGAATACATGGAAACTATTCTTCGTCTATCGGATGATATCGGGCTTATGGCAGATCGGATCGGAGAAATGGCAGACAAGATAGTTCAAACCCAGGTCATTCAAAGTCCAAACTTCCTATCTACTCAAGAAAATGCCATTAGGCTAATAGAAATACTCCTAAGCCAACCCGACTCGATCCAAAGCATGGCAGGATTTGATACTTTGCTATGGAATATTACTCAAGCAGCCACCGATATGCAAACAATGAGCGAGTCAATAATCCAAAGCGGCCTTCAAATTATTCCGAGCAATCTATATATTCAAGATTCCGATGGCACGCTGGACATGATACAGGAAAATGACCTTATAATTAGCGATGGATCCACAGTAGATATCTCCAGCTTTCTTGGCGGGCGATCAGTTTTTGCCGGGTACATGATCCCGGATGCATCTTCTATGAGTTTTTCAGATCTGCTTGATCTAACTACCATGATCCAATCACAAAACTATTCGCTCCAAGATCTACCAATGATTTCGACAGAAAATGGAATGTTTTCTATTGCTCAGATGAATAATATGATGAGTTTTATAATGGGTATGTTTATCGGGGTGCAATTTGCTTCAATTAATGAAACGATCAATGCGTCAACAATATCTGAAACGGCAGAACCGTTCATGTCGATGATGGAGACATTTATAGGCAGCATGAACATGGATGCAATGATGCCGATGATGGACTTTATAATAGAAAATATGATCAGCATAATGGGTGATTCTGATATGGTAGAATCATTGCCGCATATGGCCCAGACCATAATGGATTCGATATCTACTGCGATGACATCGATGCCGGTAGAGTCGTTTGGGCAAGTGATGGGACTCATGATGGACGCTTTTACCTCTGAAGTCCTAACGGATGGCGATCCGTTTGACAACATGGCAAAGATGATTGGCTCTATGATGTACGCGTTCATGGAAGGGATGACCGGAGGCACAGATGATATTCCTGTTCAAGAGTTTGCCACTACTATGGGAGAGATGATAAACCAATTTATGGTCGGACTCACAGGAAGTAGCGATAATTTTGCCCAGACACTTGGAAATATGATGGGCTCGATGACAGGAAGCATGATGATCAAAATGACCGGTGATAGTGTCACGCCTCTACAAAGCTTCACGAATATCATGAGCGATATGATAGGCCGTTTTATAAATGACATGAGCACCAATATGGCAAGCGTAATGGATCCGATCAGCAGCTTGTTTGATACTATGATAACCATGATTGATGGAAACATGGAGACGCTCAAAATCATGCTTGACACAACTAGCCAAATGATGGAAAATATGGTAGAAATAAGTCCTGAATACACGACTACTATTCTTCGGCTATCAGACGATATAGGACTTATGGCAGACCGAATCGGCAAAATGGCAAACAAGATCGTTCAGACCCAGATCATTCAAAGCTCAAACTTCCTATCTACGCAAGAAAATGCTCTTAACTTGGTTGATATGATAATGGAAAACCAATCAAGCTTTATAGACAAGATAGGGATAGAAGCATTTACCGCAATTATAGAGAATCTGAATAAGATCGATTCTGTAATGTCATCATGGATCGTTTCGGATTTTTCTGCCGGATCAATTCTGCCTACACAGCTTTATATGTAAACATCAAGCGGCGAATTGATCGCTATCAGCGAAAGCGACCTCTTAAATATAAGTGGATCAACTGATATTTCTGAGTTCTTGAACGGCAACCAACTAATGGCAGGCTTTGCGATCCCCAACGCCTCATCAATGAATCTAAATGAGCTGATAGAGTATGCAACACTTATCCGCAATGGCGGATTTGATGCGAGCCAGTTACCTATATTTAGCCTCTCTGCACAAGAAGGGTCAATGATCAACATCAGCAGTATAATAAACTCAATATTAGGAATGCTGATGGCAACCGGTTTTGCCTCTACTAGCTCCATAGACCAGTCGATAACTGAATCATTTTTAAAAATAATGGAAAGCTTCACGGGTAGCATGGAAAATATCTCGGCAGAGGAGTTCTCATCTATAATGGATCAACTAATAGTATCGATGTCCGATAGCGGGATGATAGATTCTATGATGCAAATGGGAAATGCAATGATGGAAACGATGTCTAGTTCGTTTAGTGCTGCATCACCAAGCGCAATGATACAAAGTTTTGGCAGCTTCATGCCTGATGCAAATACGCCAATGGACGCACTAGCCTATATGATGGGATCTGTAATGCTCTCGTTTATGGAGGGCTTTACAGACAGCAAAGGAGAAACAAGCCAATATGAATTTGCCGGGATAATGGGAGAATTGAGCCAACAATTTATGGCAGCAATTACCGGAAATACCAATGCAGCGGCTGCGGCGATGGGTGAAATGATGGGAAGTATGATGGGTGCCTTTCTATCATCGGTCACTGGAGATACTCAAAATCCTCTGGGAACATTCATGGATGCAATGATGACAACGCAATTGATGGATGATCTTTCCAGCAGCGTTTCACTGGCAATGGAATCAATTGCAGACACGATGAACACAATGCTCATAGCCATACAGGGGAACATAGACTATATTAGCTCAATGTTTGATATTCTAAACAATACGGCGCAGAGCATGGTCGAAATGAGTCCGGAATATGTTGCGACTATCTTGCGCTTATCGGACGATATAGGCCTTATGGCCGATAGGATTGGAGAGATGGCTGATAGGATCGTTCAGACCGAAGTACTCCAGAGTGTCAATTTTCTTGAGACACAGCAAAACATGCTTGAACTGATCACAATGCTAACCACAGGCTCATCTGAGTTTGAATTGCTAATGGGCGAAGCGCTAGTAACCGTGGTAGAAAATCTTACAAAATTTCAAAGCGCGATGAACAGTGTTTCTATTGCCATCGAAAATATAAACAAAACAGTCGTCCCAAGCGATCTATATCTGATAAATGATCTAGGAGAATTGATCCGTATAAACGAAACTGACTTGTTAAATACTACTAACGGCACTAATGCTGTCTCGTTTTTGAATCAGGCAAATCTGCTGGTAGGCTACACAATCCCTTATGAGTCTTCAATGAGTCTTTCAAAATTAATTAGTATAGCACAGCTGATAGAGGGAGGCAATTTTAATCTTGAACAGCTGCCGATATTTGCAAATGCAACATCAATTATGGATATCGATACCTTTATAGGAGATATACTTACGGCCAATTCAGTTAATATGATCGATCTGCCGATCGACCAGTTTAACCAACTGATGCAAAACTTCCAATCTCATCTTGGTTTAGGCACTTCTCCGATGGATACAATGGGAGAGATGATTGGATCAATGATACTAGCATTTATGGGTGGCATGATAGATACCGATACCGCTCAAAGCCCACTGGAATTTGCCGAATTAATGGGGAATATGATGCGTGAATTTATGATAGGTATAACCGGATCAGAAGAGACCCCGATCGCGGCAATGGGAGAAATGATGGGAGGAATGATGAGCTCATTTATGGCATCGATCATGAATGATGAGCTGACTCCAATGAGTAGTTTTACTCAAGCAACAATAGAAAGTTTTATGCACTTTGCCGATAATGCTACACAGAGTATAGTTGATGTGATGGATCCAACAATTGAACTTGCTAAAATGTTTGCAAATGACATCAATACCTATATAGAACTCTTTATTTCGATGATTGAAAGCTCTGATGCGACTATTGATGCCATGATAGACCAAACTCCTTCTTATCTCAATACTATGCTCATGCTCTCTGGCGACATTGGTCTGATGGCAGACCGGATCAATGAAATGGCTGACAGGATCGTAGATACACAAGTGATCATGAGTGAAAACTTCCTCATTACTCAACAAAATGCCATGACATTAATGAGCCTGCTCACTGAAAATTCTGATGTTATCCAAGACGGAATGGGAATTAATTCGTTTAACACGATGATGTCAACTTTATCAGATACTATAATAACGCTAGATACCATTGCGGCCTCTGCTATCCCACAAAGCTATGAAAGTTCACTATATTTGCAGAGTGCCGATGGCAAGATCATCCAGCTTAATTCTTCACAGTTGCTCTTGAATGATAGTCTCTCTTTTGATATTGATACCATACTTGATGGCTCGACGCTACTACTAGGATACACGATTCCCGCATCGTCAGTTATAAGCATGAACGAATGGCTAGATATTACAAAAATTCCATACGGAATAACCAATACGACCACCTTGCCGATCCTTGGTTCGGACATAAACCTTGGCATGAACGATATAATACGCTCTATAATGAATATGATGATCGGTAACGCAATAGGAATACCTTTGGAACAAAGTTTAAGTGCCCCATTTATGTCAATAATAGAGAGTTTTGCTAATGGCATGGGGCTATCGATAAACGAATTTGAAACGATATTTAACCCAATTATGGAAACTATGATTATCAACGATATAGTCACTGCAATGAGCCAAACCGCCCAAACAATAATAGAACTCACCCACATGGATCAGTTTTTTGCCTCAGACTTAATGGTTGATAATATTATGGATACATTTATGGCCCCGGGAACACCTATAGCTACAATGGCAGATATGATCGGCGCAATGATAAGCTCTCTTATAGGTGAAATGACAAATGTCGAAACTGATGCTACGCCGATCCAAATAGCGTACAGTATGGGCGAGATGATGAGATCGTTTATCATAGGCATAACTGGAGATGAAACAAACTTAGCAGCAACAATGGGAGAAATGATAGGTTCTACGATGGGGACATTTATGGATGCTGCGACAGCAGAGGGAGAAGATTTTGCGACTATAATGAATTCATTAATGGAACAAATGAGCACAACGATCACGGCAAACATAAGCATACTGGTCGAACCGATAAACGACCTTTTTTTAATGCTAAGTGATGGGATGGATCAAACGATCGCGCAGATAAGCTCAATGATGACAATTTGGAACGATACCACCGTATCCATTCTAGACCAATCAGATGCATTTATCAGTACAATGAGTGCACTATCAAATGATGTGATCCAAATGGCTCTCAATATAAAGGATATGGTACAAAAAATCGACCAAACTATCGAGTTGCAAACCGATAATTTTATTGCAACGCAAAACAATCTAAATACTTTGATAGATTCTCTAGTACGATCATATAAAAGCTCTCCGGTAGAATTTATCAAAAGCGGTATGGGAGATGTGCTGTATAATACGATAATAGCTCAAAACACATTAGATACACAGTTAGCAAATATCGGTCTTGTCTCGGATTACGAAACCATACCGGGCCTTTTAAAAGGCACCTTGGAAGATGATGCAATAGAAGGGTCAATTGATGCTGATTACATTTTTGGACTTAATGGTAACGATACCATTAATGGCGGCGATGGTGATGATATAATTCATGGCGGCGCGGGTGATGATATGCTTAATGGCGGAGACGGAAATGATATATTGATAGATAGTGACGGTGCTGATACTTTCAATGGCAAAGAAGGTGATGACTCTATTGTTATATCTGATACCTCGTCATTTGTCTTTATTGATGGTGGAACAGGTATAGATACTCTTTGCCTCTCCGGAAACGGGATGACACTTGATCTCTCTGGAATTAGCGGCACTACAATAGTCAGTATTGAAAAAATTGACATAACTGGCAATGGAAATAATACTTTGATATTAAATTATAATGACCTATTGACACTAAAAAATGATAGCGGTATACTTTTTATAATAGGAGATAGCGGCGATATGGTCTTGCTTCCAGAAAAAGTATTTGTAGATACTAAAACATTGGATAATATCACATATAATACATATAGTATCAGCGGGGCAACCTCTCCTGACATTTGGGTGCAGCAAGAAATTAGAGTTATATAAAAACTTCTTTGATAGCTGCTTTTGAATTGTCAGAGGCAGCTTATATTTTATTTTTATCAATCTCTTTTATTGTCATAGGCATATGAATCAATATATCTAAAATAGATATAACAAACAAACTTTTTTGATGAATATAAGTAAAAATTACGTAATTGTTATTAATTTTTCTTATTTACATTAAAAACAAATATTTTTTAAACGAAATAACTATAAACTTTAATTAAGCAGATCTTTGAAAGACAGCTATAATTAATAATTATATTTTATATAAGGAGGTGTTATGAAACTTGGGTTTTTAGTAGATCTCAATTTATGCATGGGATGCAAGGGTTGTGAAATTGCCTGTAAAGTAGAAAATGAGGTGCCCATAAGTTCATGGCGTTTACGCGTGAAGTATGTTGACATTGGTACGTTTCCTGAAACTTCTAGAAGTTTTACACCACTAAGATGTAACCATTGCGAAAACGCTCCGTGTGTACGCATATGCCCTGTTTCGGCATTGCATTATCTAGACAATGGTATTGTAAATATTGACAGCAATAGATGTATAGGATGTGCAGGCTGTATGATGGCTTGCCCTTATGGTGCGATTTATATGGATCCGGAGACAAATACTGCAGATAAATGTACATATTGTGCCCACAGAGTCGAAAGCGGTATGATGCCTGCATGTGTAGTAGCATGCCCTGTTGAAGCAAATATATTTGGTGATGTAGAAGACGAAGCTAGTCATATATCAAGATATATAATGGAACATCAAGGAAGTGTACAGGTTCGTAAACCTGAAAAACACACAGATCCTAAACATTATTATGTGGGCGGCGGCAATCAAACACTAAATCCATTGGCTCATCAAAGGCTTGAAGGATATGGATTGTTCAACAATGTTACACATTTAGACACGATAGGAGACCCTAATCATTCAATGCTAGATCGTTTCTTGGCTCCTATTTTTGGCCACGAGGCATTAGATAATACAGGTTTTGCATATATGCAAGGCAATCAAGAAAACAGCACTAAAGGAGGTCACTAATGGTAGAAAGTACTATACATGCAACACAAGCGGTCGTTACATTAGATGTAGCATTACCGGGCATTATTTGGGGTTGGATGATCACTCTAAATATGTGGGCGAAAAGCATAGGTACCGGCGTGATATTAGTAGGTGCATTTTTGTTTTATCGCTATAAAAATGAAGATATACCGAGCCTAAAATGGATAATGCCTGCTGTTTCTTTTGTAGCACTAAATGTATTTTTGCTATTTACCTTACTTGACCTGCATCAACCGCTACGCATGATAAATATATTTTTGCACCCTCACTTCACTTCAGCGATCACCGTAGGTGCTTGGATGGCAACATTATTTACAGGGCTTATTGCACTACTAGCTGTTATTGGAATTCTTGATGCTTTTCCAAATATCCTAAGACATCATGCAATTGGACGCACAGTACGAGAAAACAATGGATTATACGAAAAACTATTACCTTTTGTGATATTTCTAGCAATTCCGGTAACTCTCTATACTGCGATAATCATGGCAGAAGCTAGTGCTAGAGAGCTATGGCAAGCGCCCGGCGAGATGACACAAATGCTCTTAGCTGCTTTAATGGCAGGTAGTGCAACTCTTATATTTTTTGCTTTTGATTGGAGCAAAAAAGTCAAAAATAATCTAGCAGCTATCTTGCTTTTTGCAATAGGTGTTAGTTTTATTCTTTATATGGGTGAATATTTCTTTTCATTCAAATCATCCGAAACAGAAGCGACTTTGGCATTTATTCACCTAGGCGGTTCGTATAGTGTAGAGTTTTGGTCTGCAATGATAATCGGATTTATTATCCCGATTTTTTTATTGATCAATGTATTAAGAGAAGAAAACTATTCTTTGCTGCGGATATCTGCTGTAATGGCACTTATAGGGCTATACCTAGCAAAAGACGTATGGCTAAAAATCCCACAAATGTTACCGCTTAGCTAAGGAGAAAAAATGGTGAAAAAAATGAATCAAACAACAACAAGCTTTTTTGAGAGCAGAAGAACATTTTTAAAAGGAAGTGCATACGGCATAGCCGGTATTGGTCTAGCCAAAGGTGTTTTTAGCACCATTATCAATACTCCTGCAGTGGCTGGCACAAAGTTTACATCAACTCCAAAAACACTAGCTTTTTATCCTCCATTTAACCAATGGGATAGCTTCACAGAGCTTGACGGTACAGATTGGAAACGTGGAGGAACCGGTAGAAACAATGGAATTGCAAGCGAAGATAATCCAAACGGCATAAAAGCCGTTGAATATATGCTAGTCCCTATGATCTGCTCCAACTGTGAAGCAGCTTGCGGGCTGACTGCATGGGTAGATGTGGGCGGATATAAAAAATCTAAAGACCCAAGAGACTTAAAAGTACGCAAATATATGGGTAATCCGTTACATCCTGCCAGCCGCGGTCGCAACTGTGCTAAAGGATATGCAGTAAAATCTCAAATGTATGATCCAGATCGTATTCCGTTCCCTCTAAAACGTGCTCCCGGCTCAAAAAGAGGTGAAGGCAAATGGGTTAGAACTACTTGGGATGAAGCTATGGCTACAATCGGCAAAAAAATGCACGATACACTAAAAAATGGTGATGAGATGTCCAAAAAAGCTATTATGTACCATGTAGGACGGCCAAATGAAAGCGGTTTCGGACACAGAGTACTTTATACTATGGGTGTAGATGGCCATAATTCACATACTAACGTATGCAGTGCCGGCACCAGACAAGGGCTTACACAATGGACTGGAGATGATAGGCCAAGCCCTGATTGGGCAAATAGCAAACTTATATTTTTGCAATCTTCTCACGCTGCTGACGCTGGGCACTTTTTTCAACAACATGCCGGCTATATTGCTGAAGCTAGAAAAAAGGGTGCCAAACTGGTCGTAATGGATCCAAGGATGTCAAACTCTGCAGGTATGGCTGATCTTTGGGTACCTATTTGGCCAGGAACTGAAGCAGCACTTTACTTGTATTTAGTAAATCGTATTGTCAATGAAAAAGACCCTAGAACCAGTAAAAGCTATATAGACCACGATTTTATGAAAACATGGGTCAACTGGAATGTCTTGCTTAATGATAAAGAATATCTTAATTTTATGGTATCTCAAGGTTACATATCCAGACTGCCTGCCGGCGAGAACTACGAAGATTTTGTAAAACTATTGCAAGAGATGTATGCGCCTTATACCCTTGAATTTGCAGCTAAAGAGTGTAGAGTAGAAGCAAGAACGCTTGAAAAATTATTTGATATGTTCATAGAAGGCGGAGACAAAGTAACTACATATTTCTGGAGAGCCGGAACCATTGGTAACCGCGGCGGCTGGATGAATGTAAGAGCAGGTGTTTTAGCTTTAGCACTTAGAGGTTGCATGACCGGAGACGTGGGAAATGTCGGATTTTACGGTTTTCATGAAATTTTTGTTAATGCAAAAGGAGACGCAGCAACACAAGCAGGTAAAAAACCTGGCAAGGTTGATGTGTGGAACGAGCTTTTATTTCCGCCAGAATTCCCGCTAGCAACAAACGAACCAAGTTTCTTGCTGCCTCATCTATTGGATGATGAAAAATGGCAAGATGATTGGGCAAAAAAAGGTATAAATATACCAAAAAAACTTGCCGTCTATATACCGAGAATGTATAATCCAGTGTGGATCAATCCGGATGGCTTCAGATGGATAGAAGTCCTAAAAAACGAAGAGAAGATGGAGCTTACTGTTAATTTGTCTCCTACATGGTCAGAAACGAACTGGTATTGTGATTATATCTTGCCTACCGGACTAGCCGGGGAAAGACACGATGAACACTCAGAAGCAACTAAGCCTGCTAGATGGTTAGGCTTTAGACAACCGGTTCTTCGTGTTGCATTGGAAAAAATGGGCTGGAAACCAAAAGACCCTACTCGCGCAACACTCGAAGCACACATGAAATCAGGTCTTGGTGAAGTATGGGAAGAGGTGGAGTTTTGGGCAAATATTATGGTATACCATGTTGACCCTGATGGAAGCTTAGGAGTTAAGCAACACTGGGCATCAAAAGAAGATCCTAGCCGGCCTGTAACGATAGCAGAATGGTATCAAGCTGTATTTGATCACGTTCATCATCTAAAACATGAAGCTGAAAATAATCCTAAATATTCTTATAGTAAATATCCAAACTATGAGATGATGAGAGATATGGGTACTTGGCTGGAAGAAGACCACATATTCCGTCCTCAAGAAAAAGAGCTTAAAAATGAAAATGGCATCATAGAATCTATGCATATGAAATTTGATGCAAATACCGTATCTGTAGAATCAAGCGGTATTGTCAAAGCTAAAGTATATGGCGGAAACGATATCAAACCTATCGGTATCAAAATTGGTGACAAAATGGTTCAAGGACTTAACACATCAAGCCGTAAACTTGAATTTTTCTCTAAATGGATGGCAGAATGGAAATGGCCTGAATATGCAGTTCCTGTGTATCCTACCACAAAAGCACAAAGAGAAAAGATGGTGCATATTGTAAGCCAAATTCACCATGATCATATGGTAAATGATAATGATTTTGCATTGAATCCAATCTTTAGATTGCCGTACAATATTCATACAAGATCGGTCAACTCAAAACACCTTATGGAGATCTCTCAAAACCATAATCCTATTTGGATAGCAACACAAGATGCTTCTAGACTAGGCATCAAAAGAGGTGATGCCATCAAAGTAACCATAACCGATACGGTTAGCGGATTAGATAGCGGTTATTTCATAGCTATGGCAGTACCAACAGAAGGTATCCTTCCTGGTACTTTGGCTTGTTCTCACCATGCTGGAAGATGGAAACTCCAAAATGCGGTAGAAATCCCTGGATTTAAAGAAAAGTTAGGTGTAATGGGCGTAGGAGCACCTCTTTATGATCTGAGCATGGATGGCAAAACCGGCACACTGAAACCTAAACAAGGTATTGATGCAGGAATGATGGAGCGAAAAAGCTCATGGCAATTTAAAGAGTTCAATAAAGACCTTGATAATATCTGGTGGGACGGACTAAGCGGTTCGTGGCAAAATGCAGTTGCGCCTGCTCACCCGGACCCAATCGCATGTAATCATGCTTGGCATCAAAAAGTATCTATTGAACCGGCTGATGCAGGTCAAAAAATTGGTGATATCTATGTCAACTATGAAAACAATTTCAAAGTTTATCAAGCATGGAGAGATAAATTGGCTAGACCATTGGATAATACCAATACCACTCGCCGACCAAAACAACTAAAACGACCTGTATGGCCACTTACTGAGAATGCTTTGTCTGTAAATATAACAGAAACGACAACAACAAATCCAGAGCTTAATTAATTGTTGCACCTTAAGGGTGCAGCAATCCTTCTTATGTTAATATAAATAAATTCCTTTGTAAAAGAGTAAAATGACAAAACAAGAGATAGAAAATCGCGCAACAATATATGGTCTAATATCCAGATTAATGATATCGGAGGTAGATTGCGCATTTTTAAAAATTATAGAAAAAAATGAAGCTATCTTAGCACTTTTCCCAAACTACAAAAAATGGGAAAAACGCTTCGGAGCATCATGCGGCGAGCTTATAACAACACAATACAATGTGGATTTTACAAATCTGTTTTTAATGCATTTAGTGCCTTATGAGAGTTTTTACACAAGAGAAGATCAAATGATCGAAAGCGGCGGTGATAATCCGGTAATAACTCTGTATAATGCTCTTGATTTCAGGGTAGAACTTGACAAGGCTAGAGTTGTAAGTCCGGACCATATAGGTGTTGAACTTGAATTTATGTATATGCTTTGTACTGCCTTGGAAAAAGCTTTTGATGCAAACGATCAAGAAGGTATACAAGAATTGCTCGAAATTCAAAAAGGCTTTATGCAAGATCACTTGCTTGTATGGGCTCCTCTATTTTTAATAGCTATGAAAAAAGAAGCAAGAACACCTCTCTATCATGACGGAGCAGAGCTTGCATTAGAATTTTTACTTAGTGATTTTGAATATATAAACGAACAATTGGCTAGATAAAATGGGATTAAAATTTGACGCATCATCATGCGTAAGGGTTAGCAGTTTTGTTTCAAATTGTCAAAAATGCATAGATATTTGTCCTGTACAAACCATTAAGCTTAATTCGAACCTGCCATCTTTTACTCCAATTGAATGCATAGAATGCGGCGGTTGCGTGGGAGTTTGCCCTACTAGCTCTTTTGCTTTAACCGAATTTAATGTCACTGATTTTTTATTTGGATATTTTAATGAACCGCAGGTTTTATCGTGCAAACAAAACATTCCATGCCTTGCTGTTTTTAATCCTGAAGAGCTTATCTCCTTAGCATTAGGAAGCGATAAAGAAGTAGTTTTGGATATCGGCCATTGTGCGGCGTGCGAAATAAAAGAGAGATTGTATCCTCAAATAAAAGCAAATATAGAAGAGGCAAACTTTATCCTCTCATCTTTTTCATCCAAACAGATAAAATGTGAAGATATAAAACTAGAAACCCCGCAAGCAAAAGAGGAAGAAACAAGCAGAAGGGATTTTTTATATAATCTAAAACCGATCAATGCCATCAAGCACAAAGTGGAATTTGACGAGATCGTAAGCAAAGATGAGCTCAAATCATTCGAGATAGACGATGCTGCTATCAATAAAATAAAAAATAAAAAGATACCTGATAAGAGAAAACTACTTTTTGCACTATTAAAGCAAGAAGAGAAGCCAAAAAGATATGAGACTATAGATAGTAACGATATCTCATTTAGCTCTCAAAAATATATAGACCAAAATTGTACAAATTGTCAAATCTGTTACCGTATCTGTCCAACTGGAGCTTTAAGCAGTAGCAGAAATTTTTCTGAGATACATTTTGATGCTATGCTTTGTGTAAAATGTCACTTATGCCATGATGTTTGCACCCCAAATGCCATTCATATACAGCCATCATTTGAAATCAAAGAGTTTTTTGAACCAACGCAAAGAATATTGGCAAATTTTGTTATAAAAAGATGCGACGAGTGCGGAAATTCATTTACATACACCGGCGGTGAGGTCATATGCCCTAGATGTCAAACAGAAGAAGACGAAGCTATAATGCTTCATCAAACAGCAAGAAATAATTTATAATAGAGGAAAATATATGAGATCATATGAATCATTAAAAGAGAGTTTTGAAAATCTCAGATCCAAAGAGGACTTTTGCATACCAGGGGGCTGTGAGACTGAAAATGGAGAGACTCTGATAGATTATCCCAGCTATACAGATGCACTATATGCATTATTGATGGCACCAAGTTCTAGCGGGATATATATATCCAGATGGGATCTAAAAGAGATAGCCCAAAGTACCGGGGAATCCATGGCTATACATCCACGCAAACGGATGTTTGAACTTCTTATGAAATATGCTTCAGATGAAGAGACTATGCAAAAAGTACTTGATGTATTTGAAATATATATTAAAGAGAAAATTGATATTTATGAAGAGTTATCTGATGAATTTCCGGCAAGCAAAAAGATATTTGAGCAGCACATAGCCAAAGCAAATAAAATAATAGACAGATTTCCGAGCATAATAAAAGAATATTTTTAATTTCTTGGCCAAAGAGGCCAAGGATTACAGCTCACCAAGCTGAATTGTTTTTTCTTCCTTGGTTTCCAGATCTTTCATCCAAATAGTGCCGTTAAGCAATTCATCTTCCCCTATAATACCTATCATGCGTGCCCCTGCTTTATCGGCTGATTTTAGATGAGCTTTTAAGCTTTTTGGCTTATACTCCATAGTAACTTTTTGGGTTTTCAATTGTCCTCTGGCGATCTTCAAAATCAAATGGATAGCCTCTTCGTTCATGCCTCCAAGATATAATCCTTCTCGCTTTATTTCAGGAAGCTGCACTAGATCCATGATTCTCTCTATCCCAAGCGCAAAGCCTACTGCGGGAGTACTTCTGCCATCTAAAAACTCTACGAGTCTATCATATCTGCCACCTCCTGCTATAGCTGATTGGCTTCCTATGTCATTGCTTATAAATTCAAAAGCTGTTTTGCTATAATAGTCAAGTCCGCGTACTAAATTGGTATCAACTTCATAAGCTATACCGGTTTCATTTAACAATGTCTGAAGTTTGATAAAGTCATCATTACAATTTTTGCAAAGATTATCGATCAGCTTAGGCGATGTCTTTAAAAGTGTTTGGCACTTCTCATTTTTGCAATCTAGCACTCTAATCGGGTTGGTTAATATGCGGCGATTGCAGTCTTCACACAGATCATCCCTTATGCCTTCTAAGAAAGATACGAGCTTGGTTCTGTATGGCGGCATACACTCATGGCATCCTAATGAATTTATTTTCAAAGAAAAGTTGATTCTCAACTCGTCAAATATATCTTTTATCATTGAGATCAGCATAAAATCTTCATATACACTGCCCTCCCCAAAACTTTCGCATCCAAATTGATGAAATGATCTTAGCCGTCCTTTTTGAGGCCTTTCATATCTAAACATAGAGCCATAGTAATAAAAGCGATAATTGGCATCTTGACGATCGAGCTTGTTTGAGATAAATGCTCTAGCTACTCCGGCTGTGCCTTCAGGGCGCATACAGACATCATTTTCTCCCTTGTCTATAAACTGATACATCTCTTTGCCTACTATATCGCTGCTCTCTCCGACTGAGCGTTTAAACAGTGCAGTTTCTTCCAAGATAGGCGTCTCAATATAACTATAGCCGTAATTTCGTGCGATATTTGAAGCCGTAGTTATAATATGCTCAAATTTTTGGCTCTCCTCAAACATCAAATCTTTCATGCCCCGTAAAGGATTAATCATAGTGCCGTCCTTAAATAATTTGTAATTTGTAAATGGATTGTATCTATATCTTGTGTGGCATCTATTTCCAAACAAGAAATACCTAGCTTAGCGATAATCTTTTGCATACTTGTTTGTACTTTAAGCAGGTACGAAATACCTCTTTGCTCTATGCCATCAAGCCCTTTTTGCCCTAGTCGCTCTATTAATGTTTTTTCATTAGTAATAAAAAGTATTATAAAATCCGGTAAAGTTTCTTCTAATGCGAATAAATTCAACTGTAATAAAGTCTCAAAATCGATATCCATATGTGCCATTGCATATGCCATGCCGGATACAAAACCTCTATCAGAAATAACGGTTTTATCTTTGTTTGGCTTAATTACTGTTTCATAGTGTTCGGCGCGATCTGCTAAGAACAATAATGCCTCAGCTCTTTTTGATCTAAGCGAACAATCTAATAATATTTGTCTTATTTGTTTACCAAACGATGTTCCGCCAGGCTCATGGGTCACTATGATATCTGAAATTTTTTGCTTCATCAGAGCAATTTGTGTACTTTTTCCGCTGGTATCGATACCTTCAAATAATATATACATTATTTCTCTTTTTTTATGATCTTAAGCGCTTCAGGCGGTACTAGATGATCTATCTTGCCATCAAATTTCAATAAAGATCTCACGACCGAGGAGCTAATAAATGCATGCTCGAGGCTTGGCATCAGATATATGGTTTCAAGCTCTTTTTTTAATGATGAATTGGCATATCCCATTTGAAGCTCATACTCAAAATCACTGACCGCCCTAAGTCCCCTCATGATAATATTGGCATTGAGCTTATCAGACAGGTCTACCAACAAAGTATTGAAACCGATCACTTTAACCTTTGGAAATGTCTGTGTGGCTTCATGTATCATATCTATCCGCTCTTCGAGGCTAAACATCGGTTTTTTTTCTTCGCTTTGTGCTACTGCTACTATGATCTCATCAAACATAGTACAAGCTCTTTGAATGATGTCCAAATGTCCGTTTGTAATAGGATCAAAGGTACCTGGATAAATAGCTCTTTTATATGTGCTGATCATTGCTTTTCCATCGTTTATAAAGTTCATTTGGGATATTGAGAGCATCATACCATTTGCCTATCAAAAATCGTTCCATGTCATCTAAATCGTTGCAATCAGAATAATATGCCATCACAGGCGGAGAGATGATAACTCCCATTAGGGAAAGTTTATGCATATTTTCTAAAGCTATAGTTGAAAATGGCATCTCTCTTGGAGCAAGCAAAAGAGGCTTTCTCTCTTTAAGGGCTACTGCAGCAACTCGCGTAGCCAGGTTGTCGCTGATGCCGCAAGCTATTTTTGCTAACGTATTCATACTGCAAGGTATAATAGCGGTTGCATCTACTCCAAAGGAGCCGGAAGATACACATGCGGATATATCATCATCATCATGCCGTATAAACTCTCTTGATTCACAATGAGCAACTATTTCGGCATTCTTGGAGACAATTACGTGAAGTTCTATATCGCTTGGAAGGTATTGTATAAATTTATGTGCCAACCCAACACCGCTAGCTCCAGTAATAGCAACAGCCAATTTCATTAAAATTCCTAATAAAAAGTTAATTGGATTATATCTAAAAGTAGGTTATGAACACAAAGAGATAAAAATTATATCTCTTTGTAAGATTTTTAAGAGACTTTTATATTTTGACAATGGCTGCAAACACCGTATAAATTGATCTCTTTTTTATTAAGATCAAAATGTTCGCTTGCTGCCAGTTCATCTAATAGATTCTTATTATCTACAGATGCATATTTGTCCTCTATATTACCGCAATGGGTACAAATCAAATGGATATGATCCGATTTGGCAATTTCATATTTGGATTTTTTACCGACAACAGGAACTTCGGATAATACTCCGCTTTGGCTCATAATTATAATATTTTTGTATATAGTTGCCAAAGACAAAGACGGATGAATTTTTATAACTTCAGCATAAATCTCATCAATATCTTTATGTCCACACTCTCCAATAACTTCAAGTATATGCATTCTTTGAAAAGTTGCCTTAAGCCCATGCTCTTTGAGCATAGAAATATAATTCATCATATCGTCTAATTCCTTTTGTTTTAAAAACTATAATTTGCTTGCATGTTTTTCGAGATATTCAGCAACACCTTTTGTGTCTGCTTTCATACCTTCGTCACCTTTTTGCCATCCTGCAGGACAAACCTCTCCGTGCTCATTGGTAAATAGCATAGTATCAACCATTCTTATCATTTCATCAATATTTCTGCCAAGCGGTAAGTCATTTATAACAGCATGTCTAACAGTACCATCTGCATCGATCAAAAAAGAACCTCGAAGAGCTACCGATTCGTTGAATAATACATCGTAATCTCTTGAAATTTGCTTATTAAGATCTGCGACCAACGGATATTTAATACGCCCTATCCCGCCTTGTTCTACCGGTGTTTCTCTCCAAGCAAAGTGAGAAAATTGGCTATCCACAGAGACGCCTATCACATTAATACCTCTGTTTGTAAATTCATCTATTCTATGAGAAAATGCTATGATTTCAGATGGACATACAAAAGTAAAGTCAAGCGGATAGAAAAATAGCACTGCGCCTTTTGCGCCTATATTTTTATAAAGATTAAAATCTTCCACTATTGATCCATCTGCCAATACGGCTGTAGCTGTAAAATCAGGGGCTTTTTTAGTTACTAACATTTCATTTTCCTTTTAGATAATTTTTATTACAAGAAAATGATATCATAAAAAGTTTAAATAAAGATAAACTAACTCCTATTTATAATTCTAATCATTGCTATTTTATAAAAGTTAAGTATTATTTGATACAAAGTGGTTTAGTTTTAGATAAAATTCTATATGTGAGTTTTTAAAAAGGAGTATCAATGGAACAAAACCTATTTGTGAAAATCATGATCGTTGTCACACTCGGTATGTTTGGTTGGCTTTTTTATCCTTTTATGAAGAGTTTTTTTGTAGCTCTTTTACTTGTAATTGCATTTAATCCTATTCATATATATTTTGAAAAATATTTTAAAAGGCATTTGCTTTCGCCGCCCAAAATAGCTATTTTAACCGCGACTGGCGAAACTGCTATCTTGATTGTAATTTTATTTATTCCCATTGTATTTTTTACTTACTATCTTGTTACAAATCCAAAAGAAATTATCTCTATGGGTATTACGCTTTATCAGCAATTTGGGCATCTGCTATCACTGATCCCTGATTCAATGTATTGGATTGAAAAACCATTAAGAAGCCTAAATCAGCAACTAATTGTCAATCAAGACAAGATCATTTCCACTATTGCTATAAATTTTGGCAATAGTTTGCTTGATTTCCTAAAAGGCATGGGTGATATGATATTGATTGTTATTTTTTTCTTTTTGCTTTCTTGGTATCAAAGATCCTTGATCCTGTCAATAGTCCCTATCATACCTATGAAGCGCACTATTTTGCAAGAGTTTACGACCGATTTGGTAGCTACATCTGCTACCGGATTTTATACCCTTATAGGAGTCGGTATCGCCCAAGGAGTTGCATTTGGACTTTTTATCGGCTTTTTTGATGGATACAATCCATGGATTTTGGGTCTTATGATAGCAGTGACATCTGTTGTGCCTATTGTTGGAACAACATTGATTTGGATACCGATAGTTTTAAAAGAATTCTTTGGCGGCAACTATATGAATGCCCTGATTATCTTTATTTATTCATGGGCAATGATATCATTTTTTATAGACAATATAGTAAGACTTCTTGTTTTGCAAAAAATTAATCATTTACTAAACAAAATATTAAATAAAGAACACAAAGCAGTAAATGATTTTTTAATATTTTTCTCGATCATGGCAGGATTAATTACATTTGGTTTTTGGGGGATAATTTTGGGTCCTGCGATCGTAGCATTTGCCACGACCCTTTTAAGATTATTAAAGCATAGACACTTAATAAAAGCTTTTAGGACTTAAACTTCGCCACTTCTTTGCGAAGATGAGTCAGTTCTTGCATGATCGCGTTTATAGCATCATCTTTGTTTTCAATGACATCTTCTTTAAACTGTTCAACTTTTGATTGTATATTTTTGGTCAAAACATCTATCTTTTCTTTTGCGGACTCCATAATATTATCAGGATCAAGTGCATATTCTTCTTCCAGCTGATGGAGTTTGTCTATAATCTCATCTTGATGTTTAAGTGCAAAATATACGCTTACACCGCCTATTACTGTTCCTAGTAAAAAATTTACCAAACTATTTTCATTCATTGTGTGCTCCTAGAATCACTTTTTTTCTTTAGAAACCGATATATAGATCCTGCAACAAAGGTACCAATTGCTGCTTTAGAAATTCCGATCGATGCTTGGTCCGCAAGTATTTTGCTTTCTGCTTTGATCTCATTGAGTGTTTTGATTGCCTGTCCTGACAAAAGCGTGAGATCATTTTGGGAAGTAAGCAAAAGTCTATCTACGCGCTTCATTATTTTTATTGCATTTATGCCGATTAACACTACAATCACAGTTGCAAAAACCATACAAAATGCTATCACACCAACAAGCCATGTTAGAACTTGAGTATCCATTTTTGACCTCGCTTAAACTAAATCTTCCATTAGAGATATTAGCACACTAAAACTTATGTTTAACAAAGAAAATAAAATTAAATTATTATTTGTTATTAATTGTTTTTTGGATCTCTCAAAAAACAATGCACACAAAATTAAAAAATAGAGTTATAATAATAAAAAAGGATCTAAAATGATAAAAGATATTTTTCATACCGGGCTAGGTGCTATTGCAATATTTAAAGAAAAAGTAGAAGAAGAGATCAAAAAGCTTGAAGAGAGCGGCAAGATAAAAACCGAGGATGCTAAAAGCTTTCTTACTTCACTAGCCGACAAAGGAAAAGAAAGTGAAGAAAAATCAAAAGATGCCGTCAAAGAAGCTATTAAGGAAGCTCTAGATGAGCTAGGTATTGCCACCAAAGATGATATAGCAAAACTAAAAGAGGAATTATTATCAAAAAAATAAGCTACTATAATCCTTTTAGAGTTTATGCAATATTTGCATTTTTAATGACTCTTTACTTGATAATAAAGAAAAAAGAGAGTTTTTTTGGCCTCAAGCCTTTGTCTCCAAAGGCATTAAAACAAACCATCATTACTCTTGGGGCCAGTTTTATAAAACTAGCGCAGGTTTTGGCTACTAGGTCTGATTTTTTTTCAAAAGATTATATTGATGAACTAAAAGAACTTCACGACCAACTGCCTCCTATGAAAGATAATGAGTTTACCGCGGTTTACAAAGACGCCTTTGGAGATATGGATATATTCCAAGAATTTTCCCCTGCCCCTATTGCTTCTGCTTCCATAGGGCAAGTTCATATCGCATATCTAAAAGATAAGACGAAACTGGCAGTAAAATTGCGCAGATTTGACATAACCAATCAAGTAAGAGCTGATATAAAGATCATAAGTTTTTTCAACAGTCTTTTCAAACCTCTTTTTAGTACATACACCAAAAATTCTATCGAAGCTGTTATCAGTGAATTTTCTAAAATGATCGTCCAGGAAGTCTCTTTGAGCGCAGAGCTGCAAAACCTGAAAGAATTTTCTACACTTTACAAAAATAGCGGCATAACGTTTCCAAAGCCTTATGAAGAGTACTGCAGCGATAATGCACTAGTTATGAGCTTTGAAGAAGGTTATAGGTTTGATGACAAGGAAAATCTGCTTGCACACGGTATTGATTTTAAACCTCTCATATCAAAATTGGTTAATTTTTATGCTGACCAAATGCTCATTAAAGGCTACTTTCATGCTGATCCGCATCCTGGTAATCTATTGGTCTCAAAAAATGGTGAATTGATATTGCTTGATTTTGGAATGGTAAAAAAAGTACCAAACGAGACCAGGATAGCTATAATAGAGCTTATAAAAGCTGCCCACGAACAAAATTATGAACTTTACATTAGTGCAAATAAACGTTTGGGCACAATAGCCTATGAAGCACCGACGGCTGAATTGGCAGAATTTACATCAAAAATGTTTGCTATTTTTTCTGATGAAAATCTCGACAGCGAATCTATGCAGCAGTTAGCTTTTGACGTACTCGAATCTACTAAAGATCTTCCGTTCAAACTTCCTAGTGATGCCATATACATACTAAGAGTTAGTGCTATCATAGAAGGACTCGGCACGACATATATAGAAAATTTTAACGGGGTTAAGGATATATTGCCAATCCTTCAAAACAATATACCAAAAGCTCTTGGTTCTCAAAACGGGATATTGGATATGGTAATCGAAAATATTAAAGATACGCCGTTTTTTATCCAAAACATGAAACATTCTATGCAAAAGATGGCAAACAACGAGCTAGAAGTTTCTCTTTCCAAAGATCAGCTTTATTGGATATCAAAAGAATTAAAAGAGTATGCAAAACCTCTTTTAAGCTCATCGCTGCTTATCTTAGCTAGTTTTTTTATGCTTCTATATGACAAAGATCTAAAAGAGATCGCTTTAGGCTTATTTATAATAGGAGCAATATCTCTTTGGTACAAGAGCTGATATCACTAAAACTCCAATAATCCCCATTTGCGTATCAAAGCTTCATCATATTCAACCAAACCCCGCTCTTTTAAATTTTTAAGAACGTTTGCATCACAAAGTGTATCGCCAGGCCATTCTCTGGTAAAGCCATCAAGATGATTTTTATTGGTCGCATCTATAAGAACAAACGGCTCAAGTATAATATCTCTAATGGCATCAATATTATTTACTACTCGCCAAATGAGCATATACGGATTATCCAGGTCATTATTATGTTTATCTACGACTATAAGTATTTTTATATGTTTTGCTAAACTTGACAGAGTTTGTCCAAGGCAAAGCATAGAGGATTTTTTATCTACACTTATGACACAGATTGGATTTGCGGTGTGCATCATATATTGTTTTAGACCCAAGATACTGTGGTCAATGACTTTCATTTTGGATAGCAGATCATTATCATCTAAGAGTTCTATATCCATGGATACTTCTTCTCCCGTAACATCGACTCCTAATTTACCTCCGACGAACTGTTCATTTGCCGAATGATCCAAATGATCTACTATTCCTTCAGAGATAAATATACTTTTTTTACTCAATCTATTTAATATATGTTCGCACAAAGCCTCATAAGAGGTAAGGTCCGGGGAATCTTCGCCGACAAATATAGCATGCTTGACAAAACTCATCTGCCCTACACCCCAAAAAGCATGCATAAACTGTTTGGCATGCCCTTTGTAAAGCGGTTGCATCTTTGCTAGTATCAGGTTGTGAAACACCCCGTTTTCCGGCATATGATAATCTATAAGCTCAGGGGCCATTGGTTTTAAAAGCGGCAAAAATATTCTCTCTGTCCCCCATCCCATATATTTATCTTCTAGCAGCGGCTTACCAACCACGGTAGCGTGAAATACCGGATCTTTCTTTGTTGTGATAGCCGTTACCTCCATAACCGGAAACTCTTCAGGCAGCGTGTAATATCCTGTATGATCGCCAAACGGTCCTTCGATCTCTCTCTTGCCAGGGTCTACAAATCCTTCTATGATCATATCTACATCATGAGGCACATAGATCTCATTTGTCAAAGACTTGACCAGTTTGGCATTTTTGCCCCTGATAAGCCCGTATAGCAATAATTCAAACATACCGTTTGGCATTGGAGCCTGTCCGCACCAGATATATAGCGGATCTCCTCCTATTGCTACAGAAACAGGCATTTTTTTACCGGCCTTTGCATACTCATGAAACAGATGTGCCCCGTCTTTGTGAATCTGCCAATGCATTCCTAGGTGATTTTTATCATATTGCTGCAAGCGATACATCCCAAGATTTTGTACAGAGCCGTCTATGCTTTGTGTATACACCTGCCCCATAGTGATAAATCTGCCGCCATCTTCGCTCCATGTTTTCAAGATCGGCAATTTGTCCAAATCTATAGTATCCCAAACTATTTCTTGACATTCGCCTTTGCTTGATAATCTTTTGGGAAATACACTTTTGAGCTTCCAGAGTTTTGGCAAGAGTTTAATTTTTTCCATCAAAGCTTTTGGAGGTTTCATCTTTAGCAACCAGCCTATGTCCTCTGCTATCTTATCAGGATGTGTACCAAAAATTTTCTCCGTTAAATCCTTGGATGCAAAAAGATTCATAAATACCGGCATATCATACTCAATGCCTAATCTTTTTGAAACAGGCTTAGTAAATAAGAGGGGCGAAGCGTTATCTTTTTTGATCTCCAAATAAGCAATATGAGGGATCTCAAGTTCTACATCCAAAGGCTCTTCTATTAGCCTAACTCCGCCATTGGCTTTAAACCACTCTATAACGTCTTGCATTGTAAGCCTTTATATTCTTTGCGGCATCTCATCTTTAAAAGCAAGCTTTTCTGCTTCTTTTAATATCTCCAATGCACCGTTTTTAATCATCTCTTTTGCCAAATCAAATCCAAGATTTTGACTCTCTTCAAAATGCGCCTCCATGCTTTTCTCCATGATATGTGTCCCGTCAGGATAACCTATCATGGCCCTTATTGTGATCATATCATTGTTCATAGCAGCATTGACTGCCACAGGAGCAGAACAACCTGCACCTATGGCAGAGACAAAATCTCTCTCTAATTTAGTATACCAAAAACTTTCTTCGTCATTAAGGCTCAAAGCAATATCAAGCAATAATAGATTATTTTCAATAATTTCAATACCAAGTGCTGCTTGGCCCATAGGAGGCAGCATAAAAGACAGCTTTTCCACAAAAGGAATATCTTTTAATAGATCCAATCTGTGAAGCCCGATATAGGCCAAAATGATAGCATCATATTCGCCCTCTTTTAGTTTGCGCAATCTGGTATTTACATTTCCTCTAAGATCTTTTACTTTCAAGTCAGGGCGCTTATGCAATAGCTGCATTCGTCGTCTCAAACTCGTAGTACCAACTATAGCACCATGGGGCAAAGCATCAAGTGACGGATATTTATGCGACAATAGAACATCGCTTTGATCTTGCCTTTGTGTAATTGCTGCCAGACTTAATCCATCAGGTATATATGTAGGTACATCTTTGAGTGAATGTACTGCCATATGTGCTTTGCCTTCCAGCATAGCATCTTCGAGTTCTTTTGTAAAATGCCCTTTACCGCCAATTAGCGCCAAAGGGCGGTCCAATACTTTATCGCCATGGCTGGTAATTTCATTGAGCACAACTTTGATGTTAAAATGTTTTTCTATATGAGCTTTGACATGGTATGCTTGCCAAAGGGCTAGCGCACTGGCTCGTGTTGCTATTATTAATTCTTTCACTTGTTATTTCTTTGGTAATAGATCTCGAAAGCCTTCTCGAAGCTTATCTAATTTGCCGTCTATGTATATAGTTGGCGTGCCTGTAACCATCAATTTTGATGCAACTTGCTCGTCATTGGTAAGTGCGTTTATTATCTCAGGCGAGTTGATTTGAGCCGGAGTTACGATAAATCCGGTTTGATCCTTGACCGTATTTATCAATTTTGTTTCATTTGTATCATTTGGATCTATCTGTAAAGTATATATTTTTGCTATGATGTCATTTTTTCCTTGTCTTTGTGCAACTTCCATGATACGAGTAAGCACATCAGAAGCCGGATGGATTTGTTTTAGCGGCAGATGATAATAATAAACCGCCATCAGGTCAGGATTTGCATTGGCAGCAGCTAAAAGCTCCGGTACAATTTCTTGACAAAATGGGCACAATGGATCTGAAAAAACCAAGATTTTATGTTTTGCATTTGCATTTCCTGAGAGCAAATGATTAGCATCATAAACTTCATTCGGAACCGTAGGTTTTATTTCATCGCGATAATTAACACCGGTTTTAAGATCAACCAATACAGGCGTTATCACATTGTCTCTAACAAAAAATGTCTCAGGTGCATTTAATTTTTGATTATTATATTCCAATTGCAGAGTAACTAGCAATACTTCCCAACCCGGAAGTTCTTTGACATTTTTTCTCTCAATAACGGTTACGCCCAATACTTTAACATCTTTATTTTTTACTACTTGATTTTTGACAAATTTTAAAATAGCTTTTTCGTCTACGCTCTCTTTGGCACTACAAGCTATTGTGACCATTGCAGTCATGGTCAATAGCATCATTACTAATAATTTCCGCATCAATAACATCATCACTCCCTTTATTTGATTTAAGATTGGTTTTAGGTGATATTGTACCTATTGTTTGCAAATAAAAAGCATAAAACAGCACCAAAAACCCTGCCATATCGCTAAGCATACCAGGCACGATCAGCAAAACCGCACCCATAATATATGCAATATTTTGACGATACAAAGCATTAATGCTCATGCCAGATGCCAAGAATGATTGAAACGATAAAGCAATAGCTATATGTGTTCTTTTAAGAAGTGCCACGCCTATTATTATCATACCAAAGATCCAAACAATACTCCACCAAATCCCGATAATAGAAGCCGTGTACCATGAAGTATATATCTCGGCTGCTAAAAAAATGGGCAGCAGCCAAAAATACTTAGATAAGTTCAACGACTGCATCAATAATATCTTTAGTATCTATTGCAAGAGGTTCACGTCCATCTCTGTAAACCAGCTCAACCATGCCTTCTTCAAGTTTTTGTCCGACTACTACCGCAAAAGGGATACCTATTAATTCATAATCTTTCATCTTAAATCCAAAACGCTCTTTACGATCATCAAGCAGTACTTTGATCTTCTTGGCTTTTAATGCTTGATATAACTCTTCGGCAAATTTGCTCTGAGATTCATCTTTGGCATTGGAGACTATAATCTCAACGGCAAACGGGCTGCTCTCTTTTGTCCACTTGCATCCTTTTTCATCATGGTGCTGCTCAATAATTGCAGCAAGCAATCTGCTTACTCCTATACCATATGTACCCATTACAAATGGTTGGGTTTTGCCGTGTTCATTTAAAAATTCCGCTTTGAGGGGTTCGCTATAGCGAGTACCGAGCTGGAAGATATGACCCACTTCTATCCCTTTGGTATAGGTCAATTCTCCGCCGCAGCAGATACATTTATCGCCTTCTTGTACGGCTATAAGGTCATGATACGAGGCATTCATTTTACCGCTATCTACCCCGATAAAATGGTAATTTTCAATATTTGCGCCGCAAATCATTTGAGTAGCGTTTTTTAAGGCATCATCGGCTATCACTCTTATGCCGCTTGGAACTTCCAATGGCCCCATATACCCAGGATACAATCCTACTTCAGATAATTCTGTATCAGAAACATCGATCAGTTCATTTGCATTTACGGCGTTGCATGCTTTGGTCTCTTGCAAGGTATCGCTGCCTCTCAATACAAAAAGAACTATTTCACTTCTGCCTTCGTCATATAATGCTCTCATTGCAACTGTTTTTATAATGTAAAACGGATCAACTTTAAAAAAATCACTCAGTTCATCTATGGTCTTGATGTTCGGTGTATGGAATTTGGCAAAATTTGCTTCCGGGGCTTCAGCATCGCAAAATGCAGGCTTTCTGACAGCTGCTTCGATATTTGCTCCATATTCACAATCTTTGCACACGACGATCGTATCTTCTCCGCTATTGGCGAGCACCATAAACTCTTTACTCCCGCTGCCGCCGATTGCACCGCTATCAGCGTCAACTACCCTAAATTCAAGTCCAAGTCTAATAAAAATACGTTTGTATGTCTCTTCCATAAGGGCAAATTCGCGCTTCATATCCTCTTCATTAACATGAAAGCTGTATCCGTCCTTCATGAGAAATTCTCTTCCTCTCATAAGCCCAAATCTAGGTCGGATCTCATCACGAAATTTTAGATTTATCTGATAAAGATTTAACGGTAATTGTTTATAGCTTTTAACTGTTTGCTTTACAAGATTCACCATCATCTCTTCATGTGTAGGCCCAAGTACAAATTCGTTATCTTTGCGGTCTTTAAACCTAAGAAGCTCTTTGCCGTATTTCTCAAATCTACCGCTCTCTATCCAAAGTGATGCCGGGGTAACAAAGCCAAGGCTGACTTCTTGGGAACCTGCGGCATCAAGCTCTTCTTTGACAATATTGCGTACATTATCTAGTACCATTTTCCCAAGAGGCAAGAAATTATAAAGTCCACTGCCTACGCCTTGGATAAATCCTCCGCGAAGCAAATAAATATGACTGGCTAAAGTTGCGTCATTTGGTACTTCTTTGAGTGTAGGTATGAGTAGTTGTGTAAACTTCACGCTTTATATCCTTTTGTATGATGTTCTTCTTTATATTGTTTTGGATCTACATTTTCAGTATTAACTTCAAAAATGTGCTGCATCGCCTCTATGCTGGATATACCTTCTTTTTCTTTTGAGCTTTGTCTCATCTTTTGAGTTGGTTTGTGTAAAAATTGATTAAACATAGATATCGCCAATTTATGTAAATTATCTTGAAGCTCTGCTGGAACAAACCCTTTCTTGATAGCTCTTGCAAGTTCTTTTTCGATAGCCGCATTGGCATGCTCTCTAATGCCTTTTATGACAGGCTCTATAGATAATGCTTTGAGCCAACGATAAAAATCCTGTTGATATTCACAGACTATTTCACTGGCTCTAAATGCCTGCTCTTGTCTAAGCGCATGATTAGCATTAGAAATATTCTGCAGATCGTCTATGCGATATATGGTGATCTTTTCGTCTTCAACCTCTTCTATGTCCCTAGGTATTGCTATATCAAACCATAATCTTCTAAAATCACATTCATGTATGATATCTTTAGTAACTACGGGTACAGAAGATGATGTAGCACTAAAAAGCAAACGATATCTGTTTATATATTTTTCCAAATTATCAACCGTATCAACTTTAACATTGTCTCCAAGGTTTTTTATGACGCTATTGGCTTTATTATGGTCTCTTCCAAGCAATATAACATCACATCCGGAACGCAGCAAATGCTTAGTGGTCAACACGCCCATCTCGCCAGTGCCTATTACTATAGCGGTCATACCCGCCATAGTGTCTTGCAAAATTTCTTCTGCTTGCGAAACCGCAACTGAAGCTATAGATATTGGGTTGGCGGAAATTTGAGTTTCATTCCGTACTTCAGCAGCGCATTTCACAGCATACGACAAAAGCCGATTGAGCCTTTTTCCTGCGGTATCATTTTTGAAAGAAAAACGAAATGCATCTTTGACTTGTCCGGTGATCTGCGATTCTCCTATAACCAAAGAATCCAGGGACGAAACTACACTAAACAGATGTCCAACCGCATTTTCATCATCAAATCTCTCCATCATCTCTTTTAATTGATGAAAATTAACTTCGCTATACTCACTCATCACACCCAAAATAGTATGATAGGTTGCAAAGTTGTCTTTATTTGCAGTAACAATTTCGGTACGGTTGCAAGTGCTGACTATAAATACCTCATGGATAAAATCAAATCCGACAAGACGATCCAGCATTGCTTTTTTATCTTCATCTGTTCTAAAACTAATTTTTTCCCTATTTGCCAAATCGCAATTTTTATAATTAAAGCTAACAATTTGATAATACATTAAAACTTCCTGTCTATCATCTCTTTTGCAATAGAAAGCAACTTGGTTTCCCCTTCTGTTTGCATCAAAGCGATCGCTTCTTCTATTAGCAATGCTGCCTCGGCATAGCACTTTTGAGGGATGTTATGTATTTTCATCTGTTCTTGCACCCAATCACCATCAATTTTCGAGAGTATTTTACCATGCAAAGATTGTAATCTGTTTTTATCCTGATCGCTCAAAGCATCATAAAGGTAGATATACGGCAAAGTGGTTTTTCCTTCTTCGAAATCATGCAAGGCAGGTTTTCCGAGTGTTTGGCTATCTGATGTAACATCCAATAGATCATCGATCATTTGAAATGCCAATCCAAGATTTTTTCCGTAAATACGATATTTCTCTTGCGACTTGCCGGCCAACAATGCGGCACTACAGGCACTTGCCTCGATCAAAGATGCAGTTTTCCCGTAGATCATTTTTATATATTTCTCTTTATCGGTATTGAATGTTTTTGACATCCCGACATCGTCAAGTTCGCCTATGCTTAATTTGATAACGGCATCGGAAACTATTTGAGCTATTTTAGCGTCCAATCTGCTCAATTCATTAAACCCCTTAGAATAAAGCACATCACCTAACATAATAGCGATTTTATTGCCGTAAATTGCATTTAAAGACGGCTTGTTTCTGCGTGTCAATGCATCATCTATCACATCATCATGCAACAAACTTGCAGCGTGTATCATCTCCACAATAGAAGCAAGCATAATAGATGATATATTATTCCCGGCGATATATAAAATCAACTTAGCCCGTAATCTTTTACCGGCCGGAAGCTTACGATAAAGCGCCAATATTTCAGGATGTTCCAAAGAAATAATATATTGTTCTATTTTTCTTTCAACTGCATTAAGCACACTCATCCCCTATTCGCACTGCGTGACTATATTGCCGGCTAATTCCAAAAAAAGCCCGTTTACGCGATCTTCAAGTTCCATTTTACCAATAGCGCGCATTTCATTTAAAACCAATTCAAACTCATCTTCCAATCCTTTGTCTTCCATGAGTTTTTCTGCAACCGCTAAACGCTCAAGAACTTTTTCGAATTCCATCTCAACGATATTTTGATTTGCATTCTTAGAAATTGAAAAATAATTTGCCTTTGGTGTTGTGACCAAAAAATCATCTTCTTCATTAAAAATATTCATATCATTCTCCTGTTAATAATGATTATACCAAAGTTATATTTACAAAAGCCAATTAATTGGCTTTAACAGCAAGAGGCGGTTCCAAAGAACTCTTTATCTCTACATCTACAACCTCTGTTTTAAAGCGTAAAGCTTCTATATTATGTTCCAGCATCTTTTTTTCGGCTCTCAATACTGTCACGTCTTGCTGCAGATCATTGACTATCTTGCTTGTATAATAAATTTGACTGCTAATATAAATTTTTACAAATGATAGTAAAAAAACTATACCCATTATAAATAAAATCTTTTTTAGCAATAGTATCGAAATACCATTTTCTTTATAAGGCTCGTGAGTCAATTACCGGCTCCTTATTATTTTGATTTAGTAAAACAAAACGTGCGAAGTTTGGCGCTTCTGCTTCTAGGATTATACTTTAACTCTTCTAAACTTGCAGTAATCGGTTTTTTATTCAACATATAGCCCAAAGCATGGTTTCTCCCGCAAGTGCATCTCATCGCCATATCATCACAAATACACTCTTTACTCCATTTTGTAAAACGATTTTTAACCAGCCTGTCTTCTAAAGAATGAAATGTTATCAATGATACTATTTCACCTTCTGTATGATTGGCTTCTAGCGCATCAAGCAATCCTTCAATTTCTCCCAATTCATTATTGACTTCTATTCTAATGGCTTGAAAAACCAATGTGGCAGGATGTATTTTACCGCCCTTTGGAAGAACTTTTAAGACAATTTCACTTAAAGCTTTTGCACTGCATATCGGTTGCTTTGATCGCTCTAGGATTATCAAATTTGCCAATTCTTTGGAACGTTTTATCTCTCCGTAATTTTTAAAAATATATTCCAATTCGGACAAACTGTAATTGTTTACAACATCATATGCAGTAAGTTTTGCACTTTTGTCCATGCGCATATCAAGAATTTCGCTAGAAAAAGAAAAGCCTCTTTCTAATTTATCTAATTGCAAAGACGATACGCCAAAATCTGCCAACACGGCAACTATAGGTTTTTCCAGAAGCGTAGGAAAAACAGTTGCGAAAGTACCTTTATATAAAGTGCTTTTATCGCTAAATGGCATCAAATGCTGTTTAGAAAAAGCAAGCGCCTCGTCGTCTCTATCTATACCTATATGTTTTAATTGGGGATAATGTTCCAATATCTCTTTGCTATGCCCACCATAGCCTAGGGTACAATCAACAAAATAACCACTTTTTACTTCGCGGAAACTATTTATTACTTCATTAAGCAAAACAGGTATATGCGGACTTTTTGTTGGCACTACTCACTCTTTAATATTTAATTTTTATATGATAACAAATTTTTACTCCAACCATTCTTAGTGCATATATTTGATGACAATAAATATCGACATATCATATGTCAATACTGGATATTTGAGTTGTAAAGATTGACAATTTTTTTGATATAATATTGTAAATTGTTAACAGCAAAAGGGATTATTCTTAATGAATCAAATTAAAAAAAGGCTAGAGATTATCAAGCTGGCTATATTTATGACAGATGCCGAGACGATAAAACTGCAATTGCTCAAGCTTGAACCCTTTGAAGATGACGAGCCGATAAAAGAGATCATAAGTCTCTTACGCCAAAAACAGTATGGTCAAGCTCAAGCTCTTATTGACTTATACAATGAAGAAAAAATACAATCTATACACGAAGATCAGAAATTGCAAATCGAAGAAGACTTGCCAAAAGAGAGCAAGCATACACTATCACCGTCAAGTATATTAGATGATGAATTTCAACTGTTCAAAAATCATCATGCACGCATATCGCCCCAATCTAATATTGACAACGACAATAACAAATATTTAGCTGATCATCCCCTTTTTATAGATATTAATTTTGATCAAAGAGGTGATAAAATTATTAAAATTCAAATAGAAAAAGATAGAAAAAATATCAATTCTTATGAATCAAATTTGATAGAAGAAATACAAAACGATGATATTAATGATCGATCGATCGAGCCAATAGAAGGAAATAATATGGATACACAAACATATGAAATCAATGACTTGGAAAATGATACAAAAGAAAAAGACGAGCAGGAAAAAGAAATATTAACTGATAAATCAAAATCGCACGACACCAAGCAATATCCGGCGATACCGGATATCATGACATACTTCCAGGACATTGCATTAAATTATCTCGATAAAGAAATAAATGTTTTTCACAAATCAGTTACTTCATGGATGGATCATATAGCAAAAATCGGATATACGGACAAAGGCATTTTCAATATGCTAACATATATGCAAAAACTCAAAAACTTAAAAAATCATGATGAAGCATTGCAGTTGGCTATTGTATTTGGGGCAACAAATTCGAACTTTGGGAAATTGATCTTTGCTAGAGAACTATATAAAGGAGATTTGTTTAAAAAAGATGACAATAAGGCCTTTGAGCTTATAAAAGAATTGGCCTCTTATGATTGTGCTGAAGCACTTTGTGATCTAGGACAATTCTACGAGTATGGAATTGGAACGCAAAAAGACATCAAGCAAGCTGAATATTGCTACAAAAAGGCTATTGAGCTTAATCTAGACAGAGCACAAAATCTTTACCATAAAATGCGCAAAAACAAAAAGGGGCTTTTTTCGTTTTTATTTAGACATGAAGATGATATACTCTAAATACTTTTTATAGCATCATACATAACATCTAAGACCTTATCTATCTCTTCCATGGTTATGATGTAGGGCGGCATAAAATATACCACATTTCCAAGCGGTCTAAGCAAAACCCCTCGCGAAAGCGCAAACTCATATATTTTAAGGCCTATTCTTTCTTTTGGCTCATATCCTTGCAATTCAACCGCAGCTATCATCCCCAAAATTCTTGCTTCTTTTACATTTGCAAGCAATTTAAATTTCTCCAGCTTGGTATTTATATGTAAACTTTTCTCTCTATTTTGTTCCAAAATATTGCTTTGTTCAAATAATTCCAGAGTAGCAAGTGCCGCACTGCAGGCCAATGGATTTCCTGTATAGCTATGAGAATGCAGAAATGCTTTATATTCGTTATATTCACAATAAAATGCATTATATATCTTGTCAGTTGTCATGACAACCGACAAGGCAAGATAGCCGCCGGTAAGCCCCTTGGATAATGTCATAAAATCCGGCAATATGGCAGCTTGTTCGCATGCAAACATTGTCCCCGTACGGCCAAATCCTGTCATGATCTCATCTAGGATCAAATGAATACCATATTTTTGCGTAAGCATTCTTGCACCAATTAAATAATCGGCATGATACATATGCATACCGCCTGCTCCCTGCACCAATGGTTCGATGATCATTGCCGATATATTATTTCCGTTCTCTTTTAATATCAATTCCAGACTTTTTAATGCTTCTGTGGCTGCTTGCTTGCTATTGTCGATCGGAACAGGAGTTTGCAGGCACTGAAGCAATAATGGCTCATAAGTCTTTTTATACAAAGAGACATCTCCTACGCTAAGAGCGCCTATGGTTTCTCCGTGATAACTATTTGAAAGAGACAAAAACAAAGTACGCTGTTGTTGCAAATTAAGATGATAATGATAACTCATCTTCAGTGCTATCTCTACTGCGCTTGAACCATTGTCGGCAAAAAACACTTTTTTTAAACTTTCTGGTGTAATATCAACAAGCCTTTGTGCCAACTTAATAGCAGGTTCGTGTGTAAAACCAGCCAATAATACATGTTCCAAAGTTTCTAACTGTTCTTTAATTTTATTATTAATATAAGAGTTGGAATGGCCGAATATATTAACCCACCAACTACTGATAGCATCTATATATTTATTGTCTTCAAAATCGTACAGATAAACACCTTTTGCCGATTTGATGGGAATTATCGGCAATGTCTCATGATCTTTCATTTGAGTGCATGGATGCCATATGACATTCATGTCTTTTTTCATTAATTCTTGATTTAGACCTACCATAAAATATCCTTATTTATCTATAAAACAATCTTTTCAATTACACTTAATAACAAGTTGAATAAAATATTGTACAAATTTTTTAATTGAAGGTAGATGAAAATAGATGATTAGTTGGATGCAAAAACACAATAGATATTTGGTATGGACGATATGGATTGCAACAATTGCATTTATTGGTGCCGGTTTTGTCGGATGGGGAAGCTATCAATTTGGCGCAAATAGCGGAAAAGTAGCCAAAGTTGGGGACATAACAATAGACCAAAACAGATTTGATATGGCATATCGTAATTTATACAACCAATACAATCAGCAGTTTCAAGGAAAATTGGATGACAAAAAAGCAAAAGAAATGGGCATTGCCAAACAAGCTTTTAATATCGTAAGAACACAAACTCAAATATTAAATTTAGCAAAGCAATACGGCATCATAGCAAGTGACGTTGAAGTTGCAAAAGCCCTTGAATCATTTGAGGGTTTTAAAAATAACGGAAAATTTGATAAAACTATTTATGAACAATATCTACAATCACAAAATATCAAAGCTAAAGTTTTTGAAGATATGATAAAAGACGAATTGATCATCAATAAATTAATTGCATTATTATATACTAATGCTACTCCTTTTGAAGACAAAGCAGGATCAATGCCGCTTGGATTATCAGACCAAATTGCTTATAGCATCTTGACTGCTAAAGACATTTCGATCTCTATTGATGATAATCAACTTCAACAATACTGGTCTAAAAATAAACAAAATTATATGCATCCAAAAAAATATTCTATTGAAATTTTATGGACTCCAACCGATAATATCGTGGTATCTCAAGAAGAACTAGAAGCATTCTATAAAGCAAATGCTCATAATTTTATAGCACTTGACGGGAAACAACTTCCTCTCGCGGCTGTGGTACCGATTGTCACCAAAGAGGTTCGCTTGCAAAAAGCCGAAAAAACAGCTCAACGCGCATACATTGATTTCAAAAAAGCAAAATTGCCTGCGAATGAAAAGATCATAGTTTCAGCAAATGACCAAAAGATCCCCTCAGATATCATAAATGAAATTGACAAAATGAAAAACGGAGATATTATAAAACCAAGAGTTATTGGAGATAAATATGCAACTATCAAACTTATTTCTACAACAAATCCTCAAACAATGACATTTGACGAAGCAAAAACCAATCTAGTAAAAGATTACAGCGGAGAAGCTGCCAAAAATGCTTTACAAGCTCTTGCAAAAAATACTCTTAAAAATTTTGATGCTGCCAATGCACAAGCGGTCAAATGGATATCTTTAAAAAACAATGACAACGCATTGTCATTAAATAATGAAGAAAATTTACAATTTTTACAAGAATTATTTACATCTGATAAAGAAAAAGGTATAATAAATCTATCGGACAAAGTTGTGGTTTACAAAATTATAGCTCAAAGGGTAGTTCCTAGCGATAACAATGAGGCACAGATGATAAATCAAGGTGTAAGCGAGTTAAAAAGAAAGCTTTTGGAAGTAAATCTTTTAAAACAACTTGATAAAGATTTTTCTACTGATGTTTATGTAAAAGGACTTGATCTTGAATAAAACTATATTAGCAATTGACATTGGGTCAACAAAAATATGTTCAATCATCGCAGAAAAAACAGATGATAATCAATTGCAAATACTGGGTCATGGAATTGTAAAATCACAAGGTATAAAAAAAGGTTCTATCACAAATATAGAACTAGCTTCAAAGGTTATCAAAAAAGCTGTCAGCGATGCAAAACGTGTATCTGGCAGCAATATCAACAATGCCATAGTATCAATATCCAATGCATACGCAAAAAGTATAAATTCTACAGGTATTGTCAACATTCCGCATAAAGACATAGGCATAAAAGAGATTCACCGTGCTTTAAATACTGCACTATACAATGCAAATATTCCTAATGAATACGAAATTATCCATGTATTGCCATATAATTTTAAAGTTGACGATCAAGATTTTGTAGAAGATCCGTTTGGCATGAATGCCAGCAGGTTAGAAGCTGAAGTCAATATCATTATGACACAAAAATCAAATCTTGCAAATCTTAAAAAAGCTGTCAAATCAGCCGGTGTTGAAATAGAAGATATTGTTTTAAACGGATATGCATCTTCTATTGCAACCATCAAAGACGATGATAAAGAACTTGGCGTAGTGGTATTGGATCTAGGCGGACAAACAAGCACTCTAACTGTATACACAGGCAATGCTATTAGATATAACGACTTTTTTGGTATCGGATCAAATAATATTACAAGTGATTTGTCTATTGCTCTTCACACACCTCTAAATATAGCAGAAAATATAAAAATTCGACATGGCAATCTAACTGAAATATCAAATGATACAATAGAATTGCCTATTATCGGCAATGAAGAAAATAGAAGTATTGTTTCTTTGGATATTGTGCATGATGTTATTTTTGCCAGAGTCGAAGAGACATTGGCTATCTTGGAAAAAATATTTGACAAAAGCGGCTTAAAAGAGAAAATAGGTTCTGGTATCATCTTAACAGGCGGTATGGCAAATCTAAAGGGCATCAGAGAACTAGCCCAGGTTATTTTTTCAAATATGCCGGTTCGTATAGGTATACCTAATACAGAAAATATCAAAGGGATGTTCGAAGAGCTTAAAAATCCTGCATTTGCATCGGCTATAGGATTATTGCTACACAAAGCCGGAAGTCATACTGAGTATGAGATAAATTACGCTCAAGAACTATTGCATTCAAAAGCAATAGAAAATGATAATTTGCATGATATCAAAATACATAATAATGCTGCGGATGATTATCAAGAACAAAGAAAAAATCAAAAAAATAGATATGAAAATGATGAGCACTTGTTATTTGAAGATCAAACAAAAGAAGATAATGCACAATCATTTTGTTTGGAAGACCTAACAAGAGCAGATAAACAAAATAATTATATAAGCAGGCTGTCAACATGGCTAAAACAGTTATTTTAACCCAACCCACACAAAAAGGAGCACGGCATGGAAGCATTTGAGATTGATATAGTAGAGACAAAATATTGCACAAATGGTGCTAAGATCAAAGTAATCGGTGTCGGTGGCGGTGGCGGCAATATGATCAATCATATGATCCGCGAAGGCGTAAAAGATATCGATCTTATCGTTGCGAATACCGATGGGCAAGCATTGGAAAACTCATTAGCTCCATATAAAATTAAGCTGGGTGTCAATACAACAGGCGGACAAGGCGCCGGTATGATACCGGAAAAAGGAAGAGAGGCTGCCTTGGAAAGTTTCGAAGAGCTTAGAAGCATACTCAAGGGTGCGGATATGGTATTTATCTCTGCAGGACTTGGCGGCGGTACCGGCACCGGAGCTGCTCCAATTATAGCCCAAGTAGCTAAAGAGATAGGTGCATTAACTGTCTCCATAGTAACCAGTCCTTTTAAATTTGAAGGCAAGAAAAGAACTGCTCTGGCAAAAGAAGGACTTGAAGAACTAAAAAGAGAAAGTGACTCCATAATTGTTATACCAAATGAAAAGCTATTATCGATCGTAGAAAAAAATCTAGGCATCAAAGAGAGCTTTAGAATGGTTGATGATATATTGGCTCAAGCAGTTGGAGGAATCTCTAACGTGATCATTTCTCATGGTGAAAATGATATAAACCTTGACTTTGCTGATATAAAAACCGTTATGAATCATCGCGGTTTGGCACTAATGGGCACAGGCAAAAGTATCGGCAAAAATGCTGCTTACGATGCAGCAAAAATAGCTATTGAATCTCCTCTTTTGGATAATATATCTATTGATGGAGCTACCGGTATTTTGGTTCATTTTTATATACACCCCGATTATCCTTTGATGGAAATTTCCGAAGCTATGGAAATAATTGAAGAGAATGCCGATGAACATGCATATGTAATATTTGGTACTACCACGGATAGCTCTTTGTCTATAGATGAAGTTAAGATCACAGTTATAGCTACCGGTTTTGAAGACAAAACTAATACACTATTAAAAACAAGCGAAAAACAGCCGGCGCAATCTCTTTTTAATTCAAATTCATCAAATAATATAAATACACTCAGAAATGCCAACAAGATTGTTGTAGGCGGGTATAATACTGACGATGATGACATATATCAAGTGCCTACATTTTTAAGAAAACAAATGGATTGATCAACCTATTGTTTTTTTCTGCTTTATCCATCCCCTGTCATTGGGGATATTTTCGATATAATATTCCGCTATTTTAATAAGGGAATTATTATCATGAAATATATCAAAACATTTTCACACACTACTATATTTACTGCAGCAGGACTTGGAATTTTATTGTCTTCAGGACTTACCGGCTGCGGCAATCAAGAACAAAACAACCAATCTGCCCAAGAAGAAGCCAAAAAAGGTGCATTTGTAATCATTGAAGAGACCCAAAAGGGAAAATATAAAATAAAAGAAGAATTTCCCTCAGATGAAACCCGCATAGTACTAAAACAGCTTGACGGCACAGAAAAAGTCCTCTCCAAAGAAGAGATGGATAAGCTAATGAAAGAAGAAGAGCTAAAAATAGACAATAACACTTCAAATCTGACAAATCCGCAAAACGCTCAAGTTTCCGGCAATGGTATGAGTCTGGGCGAAGCCATATTGGCCAGTGCTGCCGGAGCAATAATAGGATCTTGGATAGGGAGCAAACTATTTGGTAATCAAAATTATCAACAAAATAGACAAGCAGGATACAAATCACCGTCTACATATTCAAAAAGCGTTGATAGCTTTAAAAAAAGCGGTACTTCAACATCTGCAGGCAACACTAAAAGCGGTTACTTTGGAGGCAAAAGCAGCAGCTCTTCTAGCAGTGGATCTTTTGGCAGCAAAAGCAGCGGCTCTTCTAGCAGGTCTTTTGGGGGCTGATAGTGATACGATTACAGAGCATTAAACCGCTAGAAACACAATATTTAGACAGACTCGGATTTGCATGGCATACTGACAACGATAATACAAAATATATAGCAGACGAACTTGTAATTGTCTCAGAACAAGAAGCAAAAGCGTTTTATGATGCGGGGAATGAACTTTATGATATGTTTATCGATGCAGCTCAATATGTTATAGACAATAATCTTTTTCATGAGATAGGGATCCCATTTAATCTTGTGGAACTCATAAAAGAATCATGGGAGAATGATGTACATTGGCATCTTTATGGCAGATTTGACCTCGCTGGAGGAATAGATGGATTGCCTATCAAATTACTTGAATTCAATGCCGATACGCCAACTGCGCTCTTTGAGAGTGCTATTGTACAATGGGCAATGTTAAAATATAATGACCTAGAAGAAGGCAGCCAATTTAACGGTATCTATGAAGCTTTGACTGATAATTTCAAAAGACTTGTTACCCTAGAAGAAAGCGTAGAAGATTTTGAGATCAAATACGATGGATGGAAATTTTTGTTTAGCTCCATAAGAGGCAATATGGAAGAAGAAAATACAGTAAAATTACTGCAGCATATCGCAACCCAAGCCGGTTTTGATACTAATTTTGCATTTGTTGATGAGATTGAATTTAGCGATGATGGAATATTTTACAATAACGAACAATATGATTTATGGTTCAAGCTTGTTCCATGGGAAATGATCTCACTAGAAACACCTGATCTGGCAATGATCTTAACCAATATCGTAAAAAATCAAAAAGCTATATTTTTCAATCCTGCATATACATTGCTCTTTCAAAGTAAGGGAATACTAAAAATTTTGTGGGATCTATATCCAGATCATCCATTGCTGCTAGAAAGTAGTTTTGTGCCGTTAAAAGACAAAAAACACGTCAAAAAACCGTTTTTTGGAAGAGAAGGAGAAAGCATAAGCATTATAGACAAATATGGAAATTTGATTTCAAAACAAGAAGGCGAATATGATAGCCATAAGATGCTTTTTCAAGAATATGCAAATCTAGCTGTTGACAATAAAGGCGACTACTATCAAGCCGGACTTTTTTTTGCATATGAGTCTTGCGGTATTGGCTTTAGAAAAGGCGGAGATATTATAAATAATACATCTAAATTCGTTGGACACATTATAGACTAATTGTTACACTCGACAAAACATGGAGCAATCGTCCTATCATCAAGCCTAACGGCAGTTAATTTGCCGTTCCATACGCAGCCTGTATCGATCGCCAAAACGTTATCATCCTCATAAAAGCCCAAAGTTGACCAATGTCCAAAAACGATCTTGTATTTTATAGGTATCCTCTTTGAATACAAGAACCATGGTTTAAGTCCGCTATTTTCCAATCGCTGTGTAGGAGTGCCTTTTTGATCTATCTCCATACTTCCGTCATCAAAACAATAACGCATTCGCAAAAACACACTAAAAGCAAATATTTCTTCTTCTTGGCTTGTAGTGCCGAGGCTTATACGATCAGCGGAATTATTTAGCATTTTCTTGAGCCATACGGCGACATCATCTCCGGCTAGTTTTTTTTCAAGCTTGTTCGCATTTTCTTTTGCTGTTTTAAGATCCCATAAAGGCGATATTCCTGCATGAGACATGCAATATCCAAGCTTGCTGTCTATGTGCAATAACGGCTGACATCTAAGCCAATCGATTAGTTCTTTTGCTCTTGGGGACTTTAAAATCGATTCAATTGTCGGGTTGCTTTTTTTGATGCCATAATATGCGGATATTAATGCAATATCGTGATTTCCAAGTACAATTTTAATACTTTTTTGGTGTTTATGAACATATTCCAATACCTCCAAAGAACCCTTGCCTCGATTGACCAGATCCCCAACAAGCCATAATTGATCCCTGTTTGGGTCAAAATCGATCTTTTCTAGAAGCTGCATAAACGAGTTATAACAACCCTGCAGATCACCTATTGCCCATATCATAACTTCAGAGTCTCTTTGTATGCAATGATCTTTTGCTCAATGGAGAGCTTCGCATATGCACTGGACGGTGAAGGCAAATAGCATGTCACTATATCCAAATGCCCAAAATGAAGTTCAAATAATGTTTGTGATTTTCTGCCGGTAAATGCTATAGTCTTGATAGACGGATATCTCTCAAGCAGTGAAGCTATATCATTGACCTCTTCATCTTCTATCGAGCTATCGGCTGAATTTTCCCTATTACAGCTGCTTACCATATCCCAAAGCCCTATTTTGCTCTCTTTTAAAAGCCAAATTTTTTGATCTCTGTTATTTATAGGATAAGATGTAATAGACGATAAAATTTTCCAAAATTGATTTTGTGGATGAGTATAATAAAAGTTATTTTCTATAGATTTTATACTAGGAAAAGAGCCTAGTATAAGTGTCTTTGTATCTTTAAAAATAATAGGTGAAAAAGGGTGACTAATTGTTACACTCATTAAAAATCCGTTAGCGTAATGCTTTTTTAAAATTGCGTACCAAAAGAAGAAGCAATGCAAATGTATATATCTTAAAATTAATCTCAGAACCATTATGCGTATCTATAAAGAGTTGTGTTTTTGTCATCTCTTCACCTGCTTGCTGCATCATGATGATATCAGGCAAATAATAATACGAAAACATCAATCCGGTAGCCAGTACCAAAAACAATGCAACAAATGTCAACATATCTCTCTCGCCTTTTTTATATTTATAGCCCTCATAGATAACTGCTGCTATCACAGAGATGGTTACCAGATAAGATAATCTGACAAAATTTTCTGTCATGATCATCCCTTCTTGAAATTGGCTCAAAATACTAGAGCCGAATATATCTTCTGTATTGAATGTCACAGGGGCAACTACTGCGCCTGCATACAAAGATGCTCCTAAAACTGCAGATAAAAAAATCAAATAAGCCATAGTTATGTTACGAAAAATAGGTGACATATAAATCCTTTAAAATTTGGTTATAAATCCGCGGTTTAACCCAGCTAGATCATCATAAAACTTTATGTATTGTACTCCACTTTGTGTTAAAAAATGCTCCATTGATGCTTTTTGATCATATCCCATTTCGCAAGCTAGATAAGAAGCACCTTTTTGTTTTGCTTGTGTAATGATCTGCTTAAGCAGCTCATCACCTATTTCTCCTCCAAAAAGTGCCGTATGCGGCTCATAATCTTTGACATTTGACTTTAAGAGAGCATTGCTTGCGATATAAGGAGGATTGCTAACAACCAGTTCTATTTGTTCTTCAATACCATCGAGTAAATTAGTATGCACTAAAGTGATGCGGTCTGATAATCCAAATGCTTCTATATTGTCTCTAGCAATCGCAATTGCATCAAGAGAGATATCTGTAGCTATTATCTTTAAAGACGGAAATTTACGCGCCAATACTATCGATATAGCGCCGCTGCCTACCCCTATTTCTGCGATGGATGTAATATCCTCTTTTTCTATAACAGATGAAACCTCATCAATTAACAGTTCAGTTTCAGGTCGCGGTATCAAAACGCCTTGTTTAACAAATAATTTTATATCATAAAAGCTCACTTTACCTATTATATATTCATATGGCTCATGTGATGCTCTTCTTGCTATGAGAGATTTGAATGAATCTATATTATCTACTTCATCATGCTCATGAACATGCAGATAAACTCTTTCTTTGCACAAATGATGAGCCAAAAGCAGCTCTGCTTCAAATAACGGACGTTCGCAGCTAAATTGTAGCTGTTCGCTAGCCCAGCTGAGGGTTTCTTTTATTGTCACTATTACTTCTTTATAAATGAAAAAATACCATCATCAGGCAATGGCGATTCATTCTTATAAGATTCATCAAATCCTAAAACTTTAAGACGCTCTAAAATAGGAGGGTGCGAATAATAAAAGAATATATACAACGGATGGGATTTAGGAAATGCTTTGTTTTCGCCTACCAACTTGATCAATGCCGAGACTAAATGCTCCTTGCCGCCAACTCTAGAACCATACTTATCGGCTTGATACTCGTTGTGTCTGCTAAATAAACTTATAATTGGCATCCAAATAAAAGTCAAAAGAGGGAATACAAGCATTATAAATGCTATCTTTGCTCCTGCGATAGGTGCCGTACGCAATTCTGCAAAGATCGATTCGGGCAAATGTCCCAAGAGATAAAACACTACAAAAAACAAAATTGTCATAAGCGCAACATTTTTCCAAATATCTCCATGCTTATAATGGCCCAGCTCATGCCCTAAAACTGCTATAAGCTCATCATGGCCAAGTTTTGCCAAAAGAGTATCAAACAACACTACTCTTTTGCTTTTCCCAAAACCGCCAAAGTATGCATTTAAGCGATTATCCCTCTTGCTTGCATCCATCACAAATACACCATCAGCTTTCATGCCTGCATTTTCCATGAGAACTTCTATCTTTTTTTGCAGCTCTTTATCTTCTAAAGGAGTGAATTTATTAAACATTGGTGCAATAATAGTGGGGTATGCAAAATTTATAATAAGCAAAATAGCCATAATGGTCACAAATCCATACAGCCACCACATCTCAAAACTTTCGATGATCCACACCAATAGTGCCATAACCCCGATTCCAATTGTAAAAAAAAGCATAATACTTTTAATTTGATCTATGATAAATAGTTTTGGCGTACTCTTGGTAAACCCAAACTGCTTATCTATCACAAAAGTTTGATAAATACCTAGTGGCAAAGATACAATATATTCGATCGTAAAATATCCAACCAAAAATATAATGCTTGCCAAAAACGGAGATTCCGCTAAATATTGTGATGCAAAGCCATACATTACCTCAAATCCAGCTAGTATCCACCAAATAAACAAAAGATATTCCACTAAATGTGCGGTAAGGTCAAGCTTTTCTTTTGCTACTGCGTACTTTGCTGCCTCTTGATATTTTGCTTTTGTCATCAACACGGCATCTTTGCGTTTCTCGTCAATGATATATCCCATTTGCATAACAGAAACATATACTTTGATAGCCGTATATACGGAAAATAATATAATTAATGCTTGCAGCATATATTGCCTTTTTTATTTGAAATATATCTAGTTAAGCTTAAAGTGGCTTTTTTGGTATAATACGCCAATTAAATCCAAGGACAATTAGTGGCATTAGTAGATCTCTTTGCTGTCAAAAAACAATACAATATCAAAATACTTCTTGACGGAGTAGACTTTCACCTAAATGAAGGTGAACGAATAGCTATCGTCGGCCAAAACGGATGCGGCAAATCTACCCTTATGAAAATAATAGCCGGCATGGAAGAGCCGACAGAGGGCAAAAGAGTGGTTCAGGGCAATATACAGATAGAAATGTTATCCCAGCATCCTCTTTTTGAACCAAGCCTCACAGTACGAGAAGCGATCAGCTTGGAATTGACAAAACTATATGAAGCCAAATTGGACTATGATAAGATCGGCGAACAATTAGCAACTGATTTTGACAACACAGAGCTTCTAAAAAAACATGCTGAGCTTACAAATTTTCTTGACCATCATAATGCATGGAATCTAGATGACAAGATAGAGAGGGTATTGCAGGAATTCAAACTCAAAGATTATGAAAATAGACTTGTCAATTCTCTCTCCGGAGGCGAACAACGCCGTGTGGCACTGGCTGGGCTGATCTTGAAAAAACCTGATGTTCTGCTGCTAGATGAGCCAACCAACCATCTTGATGTATACATGGTAGAGTTTCTTGAAGAGATACTGCTCAAAGAAAAATTTACACTTCTGTTTATCTCTCATGATAGATATTTCATAGACACTATCGCTACTCGAGTTATCGAAGTCGATAATCAACAACTTGTAAGCTATCAAGGTGGATACCAAAACTATCTAACTCTTAAAGAACAAAGGCTTCATTCTTTGCAAAAGGGGCATGAAAACCTGCTTAGACTTCTAAAGCAAGAAGAAGCCTGGCTCAGAAAAGGGGTAAGAGCAAGGGAAAAAAGAAATCAAGGCCGCAAACAAAGAGTCTTTGAACTTCGTGAAAATGCCAAAAAAAATCCTACCTTGATTCGCAAGATGGTAGTAGAGCTAGAGAGAGAAAAAAAACATTTCAATAGAGATGAAAGTGTATCTAGAAAAAAAATGCTTTTTGATCTTCATAATGTAACATATGGCTTACCTGAGAAACCTTTAATTACAAATTTTACAACACGCATACTGCAACATGACAAGATAGCTATAGTAGGCATAAACGGTTCTGGGAAATCCACTCTCCTTAAACTAATGCTTGGCACGATAGCTCCTCTTGGCGGCAAGATAGACAAGGGGGATTTTGCCATAGGATATTTTGACCAGCACAGGGATATGCTAGATGATGAAAAGAGCTTGCTTGAGACTTTTTGCCCAAATGGAGGAGATATCATAGAGGTCGATGGGAAAAATATGCATGTATACGGTTATCTCAAAAGCTTTTTATTTCCAAAAGAATTTTTAGACCAAAAAATAGGCATGCTAAGCGGCGGTGAAAAGAATCGTGTGGCGCTTGCATTGTTATTTGCAAAAAAAGTAGATTGTCTTATACTGGATGAGCCTACAAATGATCTTGATATTCAAACTATCACCATTCTTGAAGAGCAACTCATTAATTTTGGCGGAGCATTATTGGTAGTATCACATGATCGATATTTTGTAGACAAAGTAGCGTCTAAACTTTTTATACTTGACGGAAAAGGAAACATAGAAGAGTCACATCAGCCTTATAGTGACTATCTAATGATAGAAAAAGAGCTTAGAGAAATAGAATCAATGGAAAAAGAGTTTAAAGATATTCCATCACAAACAATACCGGCTCCTGCCAAAATAAAAACGAAACTTAGCTACAAAGAACAAAGAGAATTTGATCTGCTGCCAAAAGAGATAGAAGAGCTGGAGTATAAGCTTGATAAGCTTCATAAATGCCTCAGCAATCCTGATTGCTATCAAGAAAAAGGACTAAATGAGCTGACTAAGATGTTAAATGAAACTCAAAGCGAATACAATACAAAAAGTGAAAAATATCTCGAACTTTGGGAACTGTTTGAATCTTTACAATAAATCACCAATATATCGTTACGCTTCTTCTGCCCCAACGAAGAGCCTTTCGCTTGTCCAAACCCATATAAATATCTATATGTTTCGTATATCTTTGGTTCATCTTGTCTCGAACTGTGTAATACCCATCCAATCCGCTAATTCTTACTTTTAAGCCATTGGTTAAGCCATATTGGCCAACTAGATCTCTTGATACCGCTATAACTTTCTCTCCCGGAGTTAGACGATACCCCCATGCTGCTATAAATGGCGTACTGTCTGTTTGAGAAACGCAAGATGTATAAGCAGAAGCAATGACTTTAAGCTTTCGCCCTTTGGGCTCTGCAATTATCTTATACTCTTCTGGTTTCTTTGTGACCTTGCTCGCTTTGATTATTGCATTGATCTTATCTTGCGGAAGAGGCATTACTATCCCTGTGCCTGTTTTTAATTCACGAAAATCGATAGATGGATTTAATATCTTGATCTCTCCTTGTGCAACACCGAATTTTATAGCAATTTTACCTAGAGTATCTCCTCTCTCGGAAGTATAAGTACTTTGAAAATTTGAGGTAAAATTTGCACTGCTGTTTTGCATATTTACTTTCTGGTCTGGTTGGGCTATAGGCTCTATCGAAGGTGTTTTTTGAATAGGTGCAATGTTATCATCCAAAGAGGGTTCTATGGAATTTGGATCAAGGATTGTTTGATTGTATTGTTTGCATATGGGGGCTGTAAAGTTTGATCTTACGCATTCTACTGCCAAATTTCTCTCTTTGGTTGTAAAATCTTTGCATTTTGGTGCTTTAAAATTTAATCTTACACATTCTAAAGCATCATCAGCTGACCTCGTTGATTCCTGAGCAAAAATTATTGCCGTAAAACCCAGTATCATAAAAAATATAATCTTTTTCATGACTTCCCCCTTTTGGGCGTTAAATGTTATAAAATACTAAAAATATTCTCCCTTATAGTATCTTTATTTATAACTTTTTCATGAATTAATGGCTTGCTAAATAATTCTTTTATCATTTTTGGAACTTTTAAATGAACGTGATCTGTTATCCAATCAAGAGCATCTATGTCGTTTTTGACTTCGTGTCCCAAGGCTTTAGAAACCGTCGGGCTAAATTTGGTCCACTCGGCAGTAGAATATACAACAGTTGGGAGTTTTTGTTCTCTTAAAGTTTTGTAAGCTCTTATGCAAGTTGCCGTATGCGGATCCATAATATAATCTTTTTTGGCATATTCACCGATCACTTTTTCGCACTCTTCATCCGTAGAAAACGATGCATCAAAATCTTCTCTTAAAACTTCCAATTCCTCAGATGTCAACTCATATTTACCGCTTGATGCAAGGCTATCCATCAACTCTTTTGTCCTAAGAGCCCCAAATTTATCAAACAAGATTCTCTCAACATTCGAGCTTTTGAGTATATCCATAGCCGGAGATATAGTATGCACCAAATGTCTTGTTGTTAGATCATAAGCACCATTGGTTATCCAATCTGTCAAAATATTATTTCGATTTGAGGAGATAAGTATCTTTTTTATAGGAAGTCCCATTTTTTTAGCATAATAAGCTCCAAGTGCATTTCCGAAATTACCGCTTGGTACAACAAGATATATCTTATCTCCCATGGCGATCTTGTTGCCTTTAAGTAAAACTATGTAGCTATGAATATGATAGATTATCTGAAATATTATACGTCCAAAATTAACTGAATTGGCAGCTGATAATTTGATGTTTTTTGCTTGAAGAGTTTTGTTAAAATCCTCTGATGCCAAAAGTGATTTGAGTGCATTTTGAGTATCATCAAAATCGCCCTTTACTCCAAATACAAATAAATTTGAAGCATCCTCTGTTACCATTTGCAATCTTTGCACATCACTTGTGCCGCCATCCGGATAAAGACAAGCTACTTTGACATTTGATTGATCTTTAAAAGTCTCAAGAGTTGCAGGTCCGGTGTCACCGCTTGTAGCTGCCATAATAAGATAATGTTCATCTCTTTTTTTTGCCAAAGAGCTCAGAATATATCCAAACGGCTGCAATGCCATATCTTTAAAAGCACGAGTCGGTCCATGGTATAGTTCGCTCACAAAACAATCATCTTCTATCTGCACCATAGGTACGGGATTAGAAGCATCATCAAACGCATCATAACGTGCCAGTGCTTCTTGCAGAGTATCGTTATCTATATCTATTTCGCATTTATTTAAAAAATCAAACGCCAATGTTTTATAAGAGCTATTGAGATGTTTAGTTATAAATTCATCGTCTAATTTTGGTAGCTGCTCGGGTACATATAGTCCGCCGAAACTAGCACTTGGCGACAAGATAGCTTCCGAAAATGTTACATATTTTGCTTTGATCCCGTCATTGCCGCGAGTCTCTATAAATCTCATATTTTAAATTCCTTATTTACTGCTCTTCTTGGTTTTTACCAATAATATTATCAAATAATTATACCATCTTAAAATAAGATTTTATTCTCTTTAGCAAATCGATGAACATTGCTATAAGCAGATTTTATTTGATAAATACTAAATTCAATTATTATTTTGCTATCAATCCTTTTATATAGCACTCAGGCTTATACTGACAAATAACATTATGATCAAACTCCAAATATTCTTCATTTTTATCAGGATAATCCATTTTGGATAAAAAATGTTTCATCACATTTATTCTAGCTGTTTTTTTATTATCAGTATGAACTACACACCAAGGATTAAATTCAAAAGAGGTCTTTTCAAGCATCTCATCTCTAGCATCTGAATAATCATCCCAATATTTTTGAGCTTGCTCATCGATCGGGCTTATTTTCCACTGTTTTAATGGATCATTTTTTCTGCTTTCAAGTCTTTCTTGTTGCTCATCTTTACTGATGTCCAAATAATATTTCAACATTATAATACCAGAATGTGTCAATAGATGCTCAAAACTCCCAACCTCTTCCATGAAAAGAGAATATTCTTTTTTGGTACAAAAACCCATGACTTTTTCGACACCTGCTCTATTGTACCAGCTTCTGTTGAAAAATACTATTTGTCCGCCACTTGGCAAATGTGGCACATATCTTTGAAAATACCATGATTTTGTTTCTTTATCACTAGGCTTATCTAGAGCAACCACCCTGGCTTCCCTGGGACTCAAATGCTCCATAAATCTCTTTATTGTTCCGTCTTTGCCCGATGCATCCCTGCCCTCAAATACCAAGCATACTTTTAGATTTTTTTTAATTACATGTCTTTGGAATTTAACCAGCTCGACTTGTAAATTGTAAAGCTCTTCTTTGTAATCTTTGTCTTTCATGGTTTCTCTCCCTGGATAGCTTTTTTACTATTTCTTACAACTAAGACCTCTTGATATATAGAGTCTCAAAGAGCGGCTAGCTGCGAAAGCCGCCTGCCGAAAGCCAAATTAAAGCTTGGCTTCAAATTTGATGGTTAACCAGATAATGCCGGCTACAATTCTATAAAGGTACCCACACCGCTGCTTGTCAAGATCTCCAAGAGCAATGAATGCTCTACTCTGCCGTCAATGATATGGGCTCTGCTCACCCCGCCTCTTAGCGCTTCTATACAAGCATCCACTTTTGGCACCATTCCGCCATAAATTGTTCCGTCATGTTTTAGCTGATTTGTTTTTTCCACACTTAGATTTGTCAACAAATTACCCTCTTTATCCAATACTCCGGCAGTGTCTGTCAAAAAAAGTACTTTATCAGCCTGAAGTGCGACAGCTATCTTGCTGGCTGCCAGATCTGCATTTATATTAAATCCGGGATGGCCAACTGCATTACTTCCTGCTATTGGAGCAATGACAGGAATAAGTCCATCGTCCAAAATATCATCAACCAATGACGGATTGATATGATTTATGATCCCTGTATATCCGAATCGTTCAAAATCTTTAGGTATTGCTTCTAAAAAATGTCCGTCTTTGCCGGATATTCCCACTGCTTTTGCCCCTTGAGTATTGAGAAGTGCAACTATTTCTTTATTTATCTCTCCGCTTAGCACCATTTCAACTACGCGCATTACCTCTTTGGTAGTAACTCTTTGTCCGTCAACAAACTCCGTGCCGATACCCAAACGCGACAATAGATCCGTAATAGTCTTGCCTCCGCCATGAACTATTATAGGCTTTAAACCCACATAGTGAAGCAATACTATATCTTGAGCAAACTGCATCTTAAGCTCATTGCTTGTTTGTGCAGCACCGCCATATTTAATTACAATTTTTTTATCTTTAAATTTTTTTATATACGGCAATGCATCTAGAAGAGTTTTAACTACTTCGATATTATTTTTCATGCTTTGTATCCTTTGATATAACTGTTCGCTTTTGCTATAATACTTTTTTGTAATTCTAATTTTAACTTGATTTTAGAGATAGGCAACTTAAAATTAACCAGCTTGACTGCATCTTTTTCAGTAACGAGCAAACTATCAGCATTATTTTTATTCAACAACAGTCCTAGTTTTTCTTCATCAAAATAAGCGTGATCGTCAAAATAATATTTACCTATAACACCTTGCGGCAAAAACTTATCAAGACGTGTCGGATTTGCGATGGCTGTAACCAAGATCATATTTGGTTTCAAATTTTCATATGCAACATATCTATGAAAATCTATATCTTCCCTTACTGCCAAGTCGGCTTTTTTTGTATAAAACCACCACTCCCTGAAAGGGCCGGCAGGAAATGGGAGATAATTGGCAATATGCGGCGGTTCTAGTATGATATCGAATTTTTTGATCTCAACTTGATTAAAACCGTCATCAAGGAAAATTACCTTTGCACCCCTGTCTTTGGCATAAGCAATTCCTGCCTTGCGATCTTCACTGACTATTACACTAGCCTTTGGCAAAGATTTAGCTATAAGCATGGCTTCATCTCCGCTCTCTACTACGCTTGCTTGTATTTTGCCATTATGGCTAACCTCTATAAGCCCTTTGCTTTTTCTGCCATATCCTCTAGAAATTACAAAAACGCCGTTAAAATAGGAAGCAAGCTCAATGATAAATGGTGTTTTCCCTGTGCCGCCGACTATCAGATTGCCTATACTGACTACCGGCAAGCCATAATCTTTTTGCACCGCAAATGCACGACGAAGCGACATTAGAACTCCCCATACAAATCCAAAAGGCAATAAAATGGCAATAATAAGCCAATGATACCATTTTGTTTTAAACCAAATTGTTTCAAAAAACTTGGTCATAATACTACATGTAAGAATTTGCTATTTTTTCGACTGCTTCTATAACTATTTGTACTTCATTATCGCTCATGCCGGCATACAAAGGTAATGAAAGTGTTCTTTGATATACCCCAAGCGCTACTGGAAAATCAAAAACTCTGAGAGAATATTTTTTTCTATAATATTCTGTCAAATGCAAAGGCATATAATGCAGTCCTACATCAATACCTTCAAGCTTAAGCTCTCTTGCAAAATGATCTCTGTTTTTGTCTATCTCAATAAAAAAATGCAATATATTTTCTTGTGATATGTCTGTTTTAATAGTGATGTGTTTTGTATTTTCAAGTCTGGATACATACATCTGAGCTATCTGTTTTCGACGCTCTATTTGCTCTTGCAAAGACGTGAATCTATCCAAACAAATAACACTCACTATTTCATTCATTGCGTAACGCCAGCCTATATCAATTACATCATATAGATAATTGACTTCTGATGCATGTTCGCCTGACTGATGCGTCATACCGTGTGTTCTAAGCAATTTTGCCCTCTCATAAAGTTCATCATCTTTGGTTGTAAATATACCGCCGGATATAATGTCTTTGTACATATGAGGCGCAAATGAAAAAACAGTAATATCAGCGCCGGTTGATCCTAAATACTTGCCATTATATTTGGTTCCCATAGCATCTGTAGCATCCTCTATTACTTTTACATCATACTCTTTTGCCATTTTATACAATCTATCCAAATCCGGTGCTGCACCGCCCATATGATTTACCAGTACGGCTCTGAGTTTTTTATTTTCATTCTTTCTGAGTGCTATCTCAAGTTTGTCTAGATCTATCATATAATTATTGCTGTCACAATCTACAAAGATCGGCTCTGCATCAAAATGTCTTATAACTTCAGGAACATCCACAAAAGCATTGATACTGCAAAGCACCTTATCGCCTCTTTTTAGATCCAACGCGCACATAGCCAAGTGCAATGCCGCGGTACCGCTCATTGTAGCCAGCGCATAACCCGTTTCAAATGTCTGGGCAAACACCCTTTCAAGTTCTTCTGTTTTAGATGAAGTATCATCGAAATTCAAAACTTCTTGAATATTTGAGTTGGTATTTTCTTTTATAAACGGCTTGTAGAATGAAATATTATTTGCTGACTCCATTTTCTATTCCTTATGCTATTTTATATTTTTCTTAATTGTTTTATTATACACTATTTTCTTAAAGTTACAAAAGAATATTTCAAAAAATAACTATGAAATAAATATTTGATCTAATATAGTATTTACATATTCATTTGCTTTGAACTCTATAAGATCTTCCGGTTTCTCGCCCACTCCTATATAAAAAATCGGCATTTGCATCTCTTTGGCAATACTTAAGACCGAACCGCCTTTTGCCGTACCGTCAAGTTTTGTGATAATTATTCCGTCAACCCCGACCATCTCATTGAATGCCTTAGCTTGGTTTATTGATGAACTCCCTTGTGTGCCGTCCAAAACAAGCAATTTACGGTGCGGGGCGCCTGCAAGCGCTTTGTCTGCGACGCGAACCATTTTTTGCAATTCTCCGGCCAAATTGGTTTGGGTGTGAAGCCTCCCGGCCGTATCAATAATAACATGATCTATATTTTTTGAAATCGCTGAAGAGATGGTATCATAAACCACAGCTGACGGGTCATGCCCCTGACTTGTTGCCACAATAGGTATGGAGAGTCTTTTTGCCCAAAGACTCAGCTGTTCTATAGCAGCAGCCCTAAACGTATCTCCTGCTCCTAGAATAACACTTTTGCCTTGAGAGAGATAACGATAAGCAAGCTTGGAAATGGTTGTCGTTTTTCCGGCTCCGTTTACTCCTATTATCATCTCTACAAAAGGTTTTATATCATAATTTTTAAAATCTGCTTTATACTGAAAAACCGAGATCAATGAATTGTATGCTTGCATTCTATTGATAGTAGACGGCAAATCTTTTAGAATATGTTCAACCAATTCATAATTAACATCCGATTCTAATAATATATCTTCAAAAGCATCTTTGGAAATGTTCTTTTTTTTGTCAGGCACTATCTCTTCTATGTTTTTTGTTGTTTTTCCGAGTGCTTTTTTTATAAAATTAATCATTAATTAACTATATCCTTTTTAAGTTATTAAACCCTCTGAGAAAAGCAAAATATTTTTTATCAGATAACTTCATTATACTATTTGTGCTATAATAAAGTTCTTATATCTTAAAAAACACCAAAGAAATTATATGTATAAAAATACTCGAACAGCCAAAGAAAATTTTAGGTGCCAATGCCTTACTAAGCTAAAAAAAGCCAGCACCAATATAAGATATAAAACTAAAGATAAACATATAATTGCCAAGCTTTATAAGTTCATCAAAAGCACAAAATCACAAACCATTATGCTTTACATTCCTCTAAGGATAGAAGTTGACATAAAACCGCTTATTGCAAAACTCCGAAAGGAAAAAAAAGTCATTTATACGCCGTTTATGGAAGGTGAAAGTTTTAGATTGGTAAAATATAGAATGCCATTAATAAAAAAACGTTTTGGCATAACTGAACCAAAATACTCAAAACAATTTAGAAAAAAAAATATAGATCTAGCCATTGTACCCATAGTCGGAACCGATATAACAGCAAGACGCGTCGGATTTGGCAAAGGAATGTATGATAGGTTTTTTGAAAAAGAAAAAGAAAATATCGGCATCACGGTATTTGTAGCAAGAGAGCTATTCGTTTGTAGCGAATGTATCACAGATAAACACGATATCAAAGCTGATTTTATAATAACATAAAGTTAAATATACATTTTTATATATACTCTTGCCTTATATGTTATGCTGCAACAAGGATAAATAAATGTTACCGATCATTATACTCACATTAACGATGGGAATTTTTGCCGGCGTTATAATGACATATATATGGCTATCAAAAACAGCATCAAAAAGATTTGCATATCTTGAAGCAGAAACTAGAGCTAAAGCAAAAGTCATAGAGAGCGAATCTGCTCTTTTACTCCAAGAAGCAAAGGTGGCTATCAAAAAAGAAGAATTAGAACTGCAAAAAACATTAAAGATCAAAATGTCAAGCATTGAAGAGCAAGAAAAGAGTCTTTTTGCAGAGAGACAGAAACTAGAACAGATCGAAGAAAAGTTATATAAATTCTCTAGGAATCTAAACCAAAAAGAGAGAAAATTAGAACAACTCGAGCAAGAAAAAGAAAATATCATAGATGTCAATCTGAAAAAAATGGAGCAGATCGCTTCTATGACCACCCAGCAGGCCCAAGATTATATACTGCAAGAGGTCGAAAAAAAGAGCCGAAATGAAATAGCGGCCATAGTCAGAAAATATGAACATCTTGCCAAAGAAGAAGGCGAGAGAAAAGCAAATTACATACTTGCTCAAGCCACCACCCGTTATGCAGGAGAATTTGCAGGCGAAAGGCTTATAAATCTCGTCACTCTTCCAACAGATGAACACAAAGGCAGGATCATAGGCAAAGAGGGACGCAATATCAAAACTTTAGAAACCCTTTTGGGTGTGGATATCATCATAGATGAAACTCCAGGAGTGATCATAATAAGCGGGTTTAATCTTTACAGAAGAGCTATTGCAACAAGGGTTATAGAGTTGCTGGTCGAAGATGGCAGAATCCATCCTGCTCGCATAGAAGAGATACATGAAAAAGTAAATAAAGAGTTTGAACACAAAATCTACGAAGAAGGTAAAAATATTTTGATAGACATGGGGCTTTTCCCTATGCATGAAGAGCTGATCAAACTTATAGGGAAACTCAAATACAGAGCCAGCTATGGGCAAAATGCCTTGGGCCATACACTAGAAGTCGCAAGACTTGCAAGTATAATGGCAGCAGAGATGGGCGGGGATGAAAAACTTGCCATGAGGGCTGGATTGCTGCACGATATAGGAAAAGCTCTTACGCAAGAATTTGGCGGATCTCATGTGGAGCTAGGCGCTGAGCTTTGCAAAAGATACAACGAACACCCAATTGTTATCAATGCTATCTATGCTCACCACGGCCATGAAGAGCCTCTTAGCGTTGAAAGCGCTGCAGTATGCGCAGCTGATGCTCTTAGCGCAGGCAGGCCCGGGGCTAGAAGAGAAGTGCTTGAAAGTTTCACAAAACGCGTCAAGGAACTTGAAGAGATAGCACTATCAAAAGAGTATGTCGAACAAGCATATGCGATAAACGCCGGCAGAGAGATCAGGGTCATGGTCAATGCCAACAAGTTAAATGATAACCAAGCCGTACTTTTAAGCAAAGAGATCGCAAAAGAAATTGAAAGCAAAATGCAATATCCGGCTGAAATAAAAGTAAATGTTATAAGAGAAACAAGAGCTATCGAGTATGCAAAATAATATACAAAAAATAAATACTAAATTAGATACAATATTTTTCTGAAATAAAGGCAAACATAGATCAAAGGCACGAAAATGGATAAATGTAACAAAATCAAAGCACATGTAAGGATGGAAGAGAAATACGAAAGACTTAGCCTCTCTTTTGACGGCAATCAATCTTTAAAGGAAGAAATTTTTCATGCTATAGAAACAGTCAAAAAAGAGACAGGCCTCAACCCGATGGTCATAGATAGAGTTGCGGAGCATGATCCAAAAATACAATCAGTCTCAATAGAATGCACCGAAGAAGATTGCAGAAATTGCGGTGTGTTTTTTACTAAAGTACTGCACGAACTACAAATTGACAAATGCGAGGAAGACGTATGAAAAAAATAATTATAGCTGCTCTATTGGCTATCTTTGGCTTGAATAGCGTAAATGCCAAAGAAGTTACGGCTGTGCCAAAAGATCCGATAGTAGTGTTACAAACAAGTGCCGGAGATATTGAGCTTAGACTTTTTACCAAGGCTGCGCCTTTGGCTGTTAAAAATTTTATGACACATGCTAAAAACGGATACTACAACGGTATTATATTTCACAGGGTTATAAAAGGATTTATGATACAAGGTGGTGACCCTACCGGAACAGGAATGGGCGGAGAGTCGATCTGGAAAAAAGATTTCAAAAACGAGTATGCTCCCAACTTGACATTTGATAAGCCATTTTTGCTCGCTATGGCAAATGCAGGCCCAAATACGAATGGAAGTCAATTTTTTATCACCACTGCTGCCACTCCATTTTTAAATGGAGGATACACCATCTTCGGTGAAGTTATAAAAGGAAAAGAAGCGGTCAAAAAAATCGAGAATGCGAAAACATCTCCTGAAGATCGACCTTACACCAAACAAATAATAAAAAAAGCTTTTGTAAAATAAATGACAGACATTAACTCCATACGACAAGAGAGGCTAAAATGGCTAAACTTCAAAGACATAGCCCCTCTTTGGCAAGAGATCAATAAACTCCCAAATTATGAAACAACTGTAAGCTTGGATGATATCATTACGATTCAAACAGAACCTCTAGAACAAGACGGGCAAGATCAAATAGATACGCTGGCACGCGCCATGAAACCGTGGAGGAAAGGGCCGTTTCAAATAAACTCTTTGTTCATCGATACAGAGTGGCAAAGCTTTATAAAATACAACCTCTTAGAGCCTTACTTTAGCTTAGAAGGCAAAACAGTAGGAGACATAGGCTGCAATAACGGTTATTATCTTTTTAGGATGTTAAAACATAAACCAAAAAAACTTGTAGGTTTTGATCCATCTGCTCTTTTTTATACTCAATTTTCTTTTATCAATCACTTTATCAAAAGCGATATAGCCTATGAGCTTTTAGGCGTCGAGCATTTGGGGATGTATGAGCATAAATTCGATGTATTGTTTTGTCTAGGAGTATTGTATCACCGTTCAGACCCTATAGCTACGCTCAAATCTCTCTACAAAGGATTAGAAAACGGCGGTGAACTCTTTTTGGATACTTTTATGATAGATGGTGAAGAAGATGTAGCCCTTACCCCCTTTGAACGGTATTCCAAAATTCCTAATATCTATTTTATACCTACGATAAATGCTCTAAAAAACTGGTGTCATAGAGCAGGTTTTAAAGATGTTGAAGTTTTAACCGTTAAAACTACCGATAAGACTGAGCAGAGAAAAACAGATTGGATCGATTCTCAAAGTCTGGAAGACTTCTTAGATCCCCAAAATCCAAATCTTACAGTAGAAGGCTATCCAGCTCCAAAAAGAGTCTACATAAAGGCTGTAAAAAATTAATTCTTAATAAAATAGCAAAAAAATCTAAAAATTAACTTTTATTTTTAAATAAGGTGTTTTTTGGTATAACTCTATCAAAATTAATTAAGCAAAATTTATATCATAATATTTTATTACTATGATACGCTTTTTGATAATTTACAAGGTTATAAGAGTATATGAGAATACTAACCATAGGTTTTAATGATGAATATGTCAAAAAACTTGAATCAGAACTAAGCAAATATTTTATTTGTATAGTTGATAGTGCAAAAGATTTGTATGATGCTACTAATTTTACAGATTTTAGACACTACGAATTAGTTATCGTAGTTGACGAAGGCGTTAAATTTTCACTTGAAAGATATATAAACGAAGTCAAACGCAAAAAGAATGAAACTAAGATCATAGTACTAGCCACAAATCCAAAAACACAAGGTGTTTTTTTCAATCTAGGGGCTGATGATGTTATATGTCATCACTGTGAGCATCCTGATCTGATCGCAGCTAGAGTGTTGGCTAATATGCGCCATCTTTTTGGCACCACTATCAATATAGGCCAATTAGTCATAGACATCGCAAACAAAAAAATAGAATACAATCAAAAAAATGTCTCACTTAACGGCAAGACATTTGATATCTTAGCTTATCTTGCCTTGCGTAAACAGAGAGTTTTTTCCAAAGACGAGATCATCAATGCTCTCTGGGAAGAGCCTGAATATGTCAGTGACAACACAGTTGAAGTAGCTATAAATCAAATTCGTAAACGCCTTAAAAATATATTAGGGTTTCAAGTTATACATACCGTTCGTCGTCGCGGCTATAAATTTGCATACTAAATAATAAAGTACTGTCTAAAAAATAAGCAATAGCTGCATTTTATTGTCCCATTAAAATGATATAATTTAGCCATATTTTTATGCAAAAAAGGCAATTTAATGGCTGATGCTTATATTATCAATACGCTTTTTACACTATTTGCAATGACTTTGATCATATTCATGGTGCCCGGTTTTGCCATGCTTGAAGCCGGAATTGTGAGAACAAAAAATGTTACCAGCGTACTTACAGTCAATATTATGATATATGTGGTTGCTTCTATTTCATTTATATTGATCGGTTTTCAAATTGCTTTTGGCGATATTCAAATTAGTACTATGAATCCCTTGGCATTTATAATGTTTCAGATGGCTTTTGTAGGAAAAGCTATCAATATTATGAGCGGAGGTGTCGGCGAAAGAGCCAAAATATTTCCACTGACCTTATTTACTGTTATTATGGGTGCATTGATCTATCCTTTTGTCGTAAATATTTCTTGGGGCGGCGATATCTTAAAAGACACTGTTCTTGATCTAAATATGCATGACCTTGCTGGCTCAACCGTGATACACTCAACCGGCGGCTGGGCACTTCTTGCTGCTATCTTGATTATTGGTTCAAGAAAAGGCAGATATGTAAATGACCAGATAAAAGTAATACCTGCTTCCAATATACCTCTTGTTACACTTGGAGCATTATTGCTTTGGATAGGCTGGTTTGGTTTTAACGGCGGATCAGTGGGAAATATTGCTTCCAAGGAAGCAGCCGATACGGTAGCACTTACAATTTTTAATACAAACACAGCAGGACTTGCCGGAGCACTTACTGCCGGCATCTTTATATACCTTAGATACAAACTCTTTGATATTACCATGATACTAAATGGTGCATTAGGAGGACTTGTAGCCATCACTGCCGGTGCAGACCTGTATGATACTTTAAATTCACTTATCATTGGAGGAATTGGAGGAATACTGGTGGTGATCGCCGTTCCTCTGTTTGATAAAGTTCGTATAGATGATCCGGTGGGGGCTTTGTCTGTTCACTTGATAAACGGCATATGGGGGACATTTGCTGTCGGATTGTTTGCCGGCAATGAGACGATCACACTCATGGGCCAGATCAAAGGCATAGCAATAATTGGAATATCTGTATTTGCCGTCTCTTATGCCATAATTTATGCTATCAATAAAATAATGGCCTTTAGAGCATCAGACGATGCCCAGCTTGAAGGATTGGATGCAAGCGAATGCGGTATTGAGTCTTATCCTGAGTTTAGAAGAACAATTTAACGCACTTGTTATGCTAAATTAATTTCAGGATCTAATTTTCCGTTCACCCTAAGCCTGTCGAAGGGTGTCATTCCGTGCTGTGAGCTGGAATCCATGGATACCGAATCAAGTTCGGTATGACGAGAGTCTGTCATTCCAGACTTGATCCAAGAAACTAAAAACTAAAAACTAAAAACTAAAAACTTCTCCCAGCCTTCGGCGGTCTCTTCGAGACATCTCCTCCGGTTTAGAACTTATAAAGGCAAAGCAGTTTGCCTTTATTTAACGGTTCTCACTTGCTCTATCCAATAAGGTACATATTTCAGCTCTCTTGCCAGAGAGGTACTTCCTCCGTGCCCCGGATATATCTTAAAGTTTCCATTCATCGCCAAGACTTTTTTTAGACTTTTTGTCATCTCCTGACCGTTGCTATACGGAAAATCCCATCTGCCGATCGACCCTTCAAATAAAAAATCTCCGCTAAACCATACATTGCCCACCTCAATGACACTGCATCCGGGTGTATGGCCAGGAAAATGATGAAATTTTACTTTAACCCCTTCTATATCTACCACCTCATCTTCTTTAACCTGAACATCTGGAATACTTGATGGAGTTCCTTGTCCAAACGGATCATTTTGCAGCATAAAAGCATCTTTTCTAGGAACATAAATAGGAATATTTAATGCTTCTTTTATAGCTTGATTGCTCCACACATGATCAAAGTGTCCGTGTGTATTAATTATAGCAACAGGATTTTTGACATTTTTAAGAACCCAAGATGTTGCCCCAACACCAGGATCAATAATAAAATCCTTATTATCAATTGTTGCTATATAACAATTTGTTTGATATGGCCCCATTGGCTGAACTTTAACTTCCATATAATATAATTCTCCTATGAATTTTTTTGAAACATTGCACGATGCACTCATAACTGACGACATAAAGATAAAAGAGGATTTGGTCAATAAATGTTTTTCGTATTGTACCAAAAACAATATCCAAACTCCATCCGATTTTTTGCCTATTGTATTTAACAAACCATCATATTATGATATTTGCAATATCGTTGACCCAAAAGAGCTGCCAAAAAGAAACCATTTGGATACCAATGAGGGATTGGCAAGATTGGTGCATGCGATAACTCATATAGAATACAGCGCTATTGATCTGGCTCTTGATGCGGTTTATAGATTTCATGAGATGCCTCTAGAATTTAAGATAGATTGGCTTGAAGTAGCCATGGATGAAATACTGCATTTTAAGATGCTAAACTCCGTATTGGAAGATCTAGGCTATAAATACGGTGATTTTGATGTACATCAAGGATACTTTGATATCTCTAGACAAACCGATAACTCAGCACTTGAACGAATGGCAGTAGTTCCGAGGTATTATGAAGCAGCCGGGCTTGATGTCAATCCTCAGATCATCAAAAAACTGGACAACAAACGCAAAGATCCTATAGTAAAAAGGATCATAGACGCACTTTATGTCATATTGGACGAAGAGGTAACGCATGTTAGCAAAGGGGATAAGTGGTTCAAATATCTTTGTTTACAAAATAGTATAGATGAACGAGTGTATTTTGACATACTAAACAAATATGAACTGACAAACAAACATCGCCCTCATATAAATGTAAAGGCAAGAAAATTGGCTGGTTTTACTTGCAGTGAAATAAAACAGCTTGGTGCAAAAGAGTGCAATTGAGTGAAAAACGAGCGCTCAGCATGAATTCTTTTTGCTGCATGGACGGTGATATTCTTGTTTTGAATGTTTTAGGAACCCCGGCAGCCAAAAGAGATCATATAGGCAAACCAAAGGGAAATCAGCTCCAAATAAGTGTAACCGAAAAACCTGTCAGAGGCAAAGCTACTGATCATATGGTTAGATACCTCGCAAAAGAGTTTGATATCTCAGCAAATGATATAGAAGTGGTTTTTGGCAGATATAATGTCAACAAACAGCTCAGGATAAAAAACCCGAAAAGATTGCCCGGTGTGATACAAAAAGAGATAAGCAAATTATCGTAGTAAATTTTCTGACTTGTCATGCTGAACTTGTTTCAGTATCTGTTTTGCTTGATAATTATCTAGATTCTGAAATAAATTCAGAATGACAGAAATACCACTGCACAATTCCTACTCAAACACTCCGCTCTCATAAAACCATCTGCCATCTACTTTTAAAAACCGGCTTTTTTCTATGAAATGCGTACCGCTTAAGAGTGCGTCAAACTTGACAAAAGCCTCATTTTCGCCGTCTATAAATTCCAAAATTTTAAGCCCTTCGAAATTTGTATTGTTGCAAAATTGAAGTATGCTGTCTTTCCATGAAGATATGTCATCTGTATAGTCGGTATTATCCGTATGTGTAGTCGCAATAATATAATCGCTTACGCCTAAGGCGAATGCAGCGTATCTAGACCTCATCAAAAACTGTGCATTGGCCGCTTTTGCGCCTTTGTGAAAAGGCTGGCAGCATTTTTTGTATTTCTTTCCGCTATGGCACGGGCATGGAGAATTTACTGATATTTTCATGCGAAATTATAACTTATTTCCAATTCACATCTTATAACTTTTTATACAATGCTCCTCTTTTGGCAGCCTCATCACTTTTTTGCCATGCTGATTGATACTTTGAACATATTTGGCAAAACTCATAGCGTAATCCAGATATGTATCGACTCCTTTACCGCGTTTTTGCTGTACTTCTTGCAGTGTCGTATAGCCGTCTCTTCCTTCTGATATATAGCTATTGACTACTATTACGTATTTGTTTGACATATCTAGAGGCTGCCATTTGCCATTTTTGCGATCTTTGATCTCAAGGTTGTAAACACGGTCATTTTTGGGCCTGCTCATATCTATATCGTACTTAAGCGAATATGCATACGGGAAAGATCCGTCCGAGCCGTAATTGTCATAAAAATTGATAAGTGCATCTTCGAGCGTCTGCTTGACCTCTGCCCCGGTAAGCTCTATCTCGACCAAAGTATTTGCAAACGGCAAAAGTCCATATACGCTGCCCGTGGTCATATTTCCGCCACTAAGGCCGGATCTCACACCGCCTGCATTTTGTATGCACGCATCCGCCCTAAGACTGGCATTATAAAAAGATGCGGCTATCACTGGGGCCAGCTCACTGCCAAGCGGCAGTTCTTTGCCGTCAATCCCGTCATATGTTTTACCTGGCACCCTTATATGTCGCAGATCCTCGCCTATCGTCCCTATGACCTCAGCCGATCTAGTTTTGACCTGATCTTTATAAAATGAGAGTTTTTGAGCTACTTTCTCATCGTCTTTGACGATTTTGAGCGAACCGCTGTTTTTTAAAGTGCTCTGCAGTACATAAAGCTCTTTCTTGTCGATCGTCTGCTTGTTGCCTCCGGTATCCTTTAGATAGATATTTTCTCCTGATATCAAGTGTGTTTTTCCATTGCAAGATACTACATTTCCTTTGTTATCAAACAAGACATGAAGTTCTCCTAATGCTTTGGAATATTCCCATGCCTGAGCAATACATACTTTATTTCCGTCATTTGAGCGAACTATCGTCGGATATTGCCCTGATGATCCAAGCCCAACTCTAGAAAAATCGCCAAGCAATGTATGTGAATCTCCGTCTATTATTACATCTATCCCTTTTACTTTTTTCGCAAGCCTCTGGTCATTTTCGTATCCGAAGTGGCTTAGCAGGATTATCTTATCTATCCCTTTTGATCGGAGCTCCTCTGCATAACGCTGAGCTCTAAATATCTCATCATAAAAACTAATCGCACTGCTCGGCCTGGATGATGCAGATGTCTTTTGAGCAGTTTCCAATCCTATGATGCCTACTCTTTGCCCGTCTATCTCTTTTATGATATACGCTCTCCACTTGCCGTCCAGCGCTGAGCCTTTTAACGCTTCTACGTTTGCGGTGATCACGGGAAATTTAGCCTTGTCTATAAAGCGGGCCAGCACTTCATCACCTTCGTCAAATTCATGGTTGCCAAGAGTGAAAGCATCGAAACCTATTTCATTCATCAGTTCTACATCAGCCTGCCCTTTGAACAGCGTGAAATATAGCGTTCCGCTCATCGCATCTCCGGCATGCAGGACAAGCGGATTTTTGGATCGTTGTCTAAGAGTTTTTATAAGAGAAGCTACTCTAGCCATCCCCCCTGCTTCTATGATATACGTCTTTTTGTTGCTTTTTAACTCCAAGGATTCCGGGTCTAGATGAGAATGATGGTCGTTGATATGGAGTATGGTAAGCTCGAGCGGTTTTGCATAGGAAAATTGGATAAAAAACACCGCAGCCAAAAAAACCGATAAAACAAAACGAAAACTTTTCATTTTTCATACTCCTTAAATCATATTTTGACTCTGTCATTGTTATAGTTGATTGTAGTATTTTTCGCTTTATATGCTTCTGATTTATTGAGGGTAATATCTTTTGCTATAATTGCAGCATGTTTTATATCACTCATGAATTTACTGCTGCTATCGAGGTTAAAAAGTCAAAGTTCATCGCCCACATCTGTCCTTACAGCCAGTTTGATACACTAATGAGCAGACTAAGAAATGAACATCCCAAAGCCAGACACTTCGTCTATGCATACAGATACATTAATGAATTTGACCAAATAGTTGAAAACAGCAGTGATGACGGGGAGCCCAAGGGCACCAGCGGCAAACCGTCTCTCAAGGCATTAGCCGGTGCTGATATGATAAATACAGGAGTTATCATAGTACGATACTTTGGAGGAACCATGCTTGGAACCGGAGGGCTTGTGCGGGCATATAGCAACGCTGTCAATGAAGTGGTGAACATCGCGCAAACATATCCGTATGAGAAGCTCGCAATTCGAGAGATAACAGTCGCTTATGCCGACTTGGCAAAGACAGAATATATACTCTCGCAGCTTGGAATAAACATCAAAGAAAAGCATTTCAATGATGGGGCCACGCTTGTCTTGGAAGCCACGCAAGAAAAGTTGATGGGTTTGAGCAGCAACTCTTATAATTAATTGATTATTGCGAATCCCCGGGTTAGACCTGCAGATGACGACCTCGGGTCATTCCTGCGAAGGCAGGGATCCATTATTTTTCATTTCTCCAAAAATATCTTTGCAAATTGTTTTACTGCATCGATATAAGACTCTTTGCTCTCATCACTTTCATTCTGGGTATATTGCCAATTCCAACACAAATTATCTGTCACATTAAATCCAAAAAACTGCAACACTTTCTTTTGAGTACCCAGCACCTCTTTGCTGTTCCAGTTTTGGGATACGATAATGATGCCTGCATCGATATTTTGGACTACATTATCCTCTCCAAGCGTTGCATGCCTGTTTTCTATCCATGTGAGACGTTCTATCAATTTTTGGTATTCGCTATTCATCTGCCCCCAGCGCACAGAGCCAAAAAAGACCACACAATCAGACTCAAAAAGCTCCTTGCTTATCTGCCAAAGCTCATCATCTTTATTGTTGATACTTGCCCAACAGCGATGATAGCCTGACGGGTTTTTGAACGGATCTTTTTTCTTTGCTTCAAGCTCCCCGCAGGTATTGCCTCTGGCTGTCGATACATTCCCTTCGCATGGATAGATCTTAAGCAGCGGAACTTCTATGATAGAGATGTTGTCGCTTCCCAGTCGCTTGGCTATCTCATAAGCCAGCTTGGTGCTTTTAGGCTTTTCGCCGCCCTCTTCTCCGTGCCAACGGTTTGAAGTGGTTAAAAACAGTATTTTTTTATATTTCTTAAGGGCTTGCAGTGTATTGTCAAGTATGTTTTTATAATGCTGCTCATCATTACATGTCATATATAAACCTTATTTTTCGAATACATCATTATACACAAAAATTAATCTACTTGAAAAAATATCAATAGCGTTTTAGTAGAATTGTTTTTTCACCTACTCCCTCAATCGAGGTGGCAAAGAAAATACCCTTTTTGGGTTAGGCTTTATTGGTGGTTGACAAAGATCAGCTTTTCAGTTTCGAAGCCTGCTTCTTTGGCTTTTTGGATCAGACGGGATTGGATCTGCGAATCGAGTTGCGGGGTACGTGAGAGTATCCAAAAGTAAGAGCGGTCAGGCCCGCTGATCATTGTGTAGGTCTCATAGTCGGTATCGATGACGACATATGCACCGTAAAATGGCCCAAAAAAGGAAACTTTTAAAAATCCGGTATCGGGATTCTCTACAAAGTAGGCTTTGCCTTCTGCTTCTTTCCACTTTCTGCTCTTTGTATCAAATCCACGGTTGATCACCTTGATCCCGCCATCTTCGCGCATGGAATAGGTTGCGGTGATCTTTTCCAGCCCGCGCTCAAAGGAGTGATCAAGACGTGCGATCTCATACCAAGTGCCAAGATAACGCTCAAGCTGAAAGTGTTCCGCCGGTGTCACATGTGTTGGTCTTTCGACACATCCTGTAAGAAGGGTAATGAGTAGCAGCCATAGATGTTTCATTATGTTTTCCTTGGGATAATATATCTATCATTATAGCATTGCTCGTAATGTTTTGCCAAAATTCAATAAATTTGTCTGACCAAATTTAGATTTTACAATATGTTTGCACTTATAATATTTGTCAAAATTCAATGCCTTAAAGCTTTTGTGATTTCAAGCGCTAAGATGTATTGCGAGAAAGTATAACCGCGTCGGCGCTCCTGCCGTCATTTCCATGAAGACAGTAATCCACTCATTTCGTCACTCCGTACTTAATGCGGAGTCTAAAAGTGGAGATTCAACGGCTGACACTTTAAGTTTTGGTCTTGACTTTGGATATAAAAGTATGGTAAAGTATGGTAAATAAATCAAAGGTAATTCATGACCAAAAAAATGACTATCACTCTAGAAGAGAGCCTCATAGATGAACTCAATTCTATAGCAAATGAAAATGGCAAAAAAAAGACTCAGATCATCAGAGAAGCCTTGCAGGATTATTTCGATAACAATGCCGTCACCAAAACTGTACAAGAATACAAAATGGGTACATTGAAAACGGTGAAACATGATGATGTGAGAAAATCTCTTGGCTTATGATATAGAGTATGACCCAAAGGCGCTAAAACAGCTGCAAAAACTTAACCCTTCTATAGCCAAAGATATACTCGACGGCATAGAAGAGTTTGCAGACACTCCCGTACTTACCAAGATAAAAAAACTAAAAACTCCATTTGATGGCGCTTATAGATTGCGTATAGGAGATTACAGAGTGATATTTTATCAGGAAAACAACCTGATGCTTATATCCAAGATCGCACATCGTAAAGAGGTGTATTGAATTGCTGAAATAAAAATCATGCCATTCCAAACTGATACGGAGTCTAAGGGTTGTCATTATCACCTGACACCGTTTCTTTTTAATTTGCTGATTTTTCTCAATCGTACAAATTTCAATACAACTGCTTGTGTCGGTTCGAGACTATCAACCTGTTCAACAAAATCTTGATGAGTTAAATTTCAATACAACTGCTTGTGTCGGTTCGAGGAATTTAAAAAATTAAATAGTGATCTATTGATTTAATTTCAATACAACTGCTTGTGTCGGTTCGAGATATCAAAAGTTTTTTCATACACCAGAGCTCCTTCATTTCAATACAACTGCTTGTGTCGGTTCGAGGCTGCGCAAAAACAGTCGTTTTGGAACCTTTAAAAAAATTTCAATACAACTGCTTGTGTCGGTTCGAGTCAATCGCCGCTATTTTCTCCTCAAATGTCTGTCTAATTTCAATACAACTGCTTGTGTCGGTTCGAGGAGTTAGATATGGTTCAGTCTAACCCTATAGCGTTATTTCAATACAACTGCTTGTGTCGGTTCGAGATTAATGACGAGGATTGGGCTGTTAGAGCTGAAGATTTCAATACAACTGCTTGTGTCGGTTCGAGGAGTTAGATTTGATGCTCGCAAATCCTATAGCGTTATTTCAATACAACTGCTTGTGTCGGTTCGAGAATGGAGACTAGTTTTTCTTCAAAGGTCTGTCTAATTTCAATACAACTGCTTGTGTCGGTTCGAGGCGCCTATTTCAGCCATGCTATTGTCTATCTCTATATTTCAATACAACTGCTTGTGTCGGTTCGAGGCGTTGCGATCTCTTTTTGGCTCTTTTGGCTCTTTATTTCAATACAACTGCTTGTGTCGGTTCGAGGCGTTGCGATCTCTTTTTGGCTCTTTTGGCTCTTTATTTCAATACAACTGCTTGTGTCGGTTCGAGCCCCATCACTTGTGAACCGGTGCCAACAATCAATATTTCAATACAACTGCTTGTGTCGGTTCGAGATGTTAGAAGCAGGGTAGCACAGCTGCGTAATGAGATTTCAATACAACTGCTTGTGTCGGTTCGAGATTTATAGGCATCTGTTGCTGTATTGGTACACTTATATTTCAATACAACTGCTTGTGTCGGTTCGAGCCGGCTCAAGCGAGCAAGCAAAACAATCAATGAAGATTTCAATACAACTGCTTGTGTCGGTTCGAGTTTTGGATCAAGCTCCATAAGCCTTGCAAACCTTGATTTCAATACAACTGCTTGTGTCGGTTCGAGCCGGCTCTATACCCTAAAGATTCAAGTAGCTCTTTTATTTCAATACAACTGCTTGTGTCGGTTCGAGTATAGAGTGCTTTGCAATTCTAAAGCCTATAAAAATTTCAATACAACTGCTTGTGTCGGTTCGAGTCCCAAGCGCGTGTATTTATGCAGCCGTTTTTAAACATTTCAATACAACTGCTTGTGTCGGTTCGAGTAGACGGTTTTTTGCCAAAGAGGGCTATTAATGTGATTTCAATACAACTGCTTGTGTCGGTTCGAGAATTAATGATGAAGAGAGAGAGGTGAGAATTGAAGATTTCAATACAACTGCTTGTGTCGGTTCGAGCCTTATTTTTATAAATAAAACTTTTCAAATCTGCTTATTTCAATACAACTGCTTGTGTCGGTTCGAGGAGGTGAGTATCCGTATAATTTTATTTGTAATATAATTTCAATACAACTGCTTGTGTCGGTTCGAGATACGCATAAATATATGCCACGATTATGCAACAAATATTTCAATACAACTGCTTGTGTCGGTTCGAGAAATATTGGTTAGAGGCTCCAAAATGGGAGTGTAATATTTCAATACAACTGCTTGTGTCGGTTCGAGTTTAACTTTAACAGCAATTGCTCAAGATATCAAGGATTTCAATACAACTGCTTGTGTCGGTTCGAGTTTGCCTTTTGGTGATAGTGCTCCTATTAAGTATAAATTTCAATACAACTGCTTGTGTCGGTTCGAGTATCAAGATTATTGTGAGACGCCATCTACTATCGCATTTCAATACAACTGCTTGTGTCGGTTCGAGAAAAACCTATTTCCGTAGGTCGTTTTGAAGTTCCTTAATTTCAATACAACTGCTTGTGTCGGTTCGAGATTTGTAGTTAATTGTCTTTGCCAAGTTTTGTTTGTATTTCAATACAACTGCTTGTGTCGGTTCGAGTGTTATTCTTAGATAATTGTTTCTTCTTAATACGATATTTCAATACAACTGCTTGTGTCGGTTCGAGTTTGTTAGATTGTTAAACATTTATTTCATCTCCTTATTTCAATACAACTGCTTGTGTCGGTTCGAGAACGCCAACTTCTTTTAGTGCTATTTTAAGATGAAGATTTCAATACAACTGCTTGTGTCGGTTCGAGATTTCAGCGACTTTGCCTGCAACATATAATGAAGCATTTCAATACAACTGCTTGTGTCGGTTCGAGTTGCTAAAAAACGCTAACGGCGCAAGAATGCCATATTTCAATACAACTGCTTGTGTCGGTTCGAGACAGAAGCTGTCGCACTTAAGGCTGTCGAAAGAAAATTTCAATACAACTGCTTGTGTCGGTTCGAGCCGACATGAAAAAAACAGTTGCAGAGATAGGCAAAATTTCAATACAACTGCTTGTGTCGGTTCGAGCTTTGAAAATGAAAATATCAATTGCAAAAACAAAAGATTTCAATACAACTGCTTGTGTCGGTTCGAGCTGTTCTTTTCATTGCACCGCTAAGACCTCCCTTTGATTTCAATACAACTGCTTGTGTCGGTTCGAGATTTCATCTTTCCATCCAATGCCACCAGCTGCGGTAATTTCAATACAACTGCTTGTGTCGGTTCGAGCGCCGGCAAGAATGGCTTACCAAAATGCTTCTTGAAATTTCAATACAACTGCTTGTGTCGGTTCGAGAATATGTTAAGGAGTTTTTATGGACCCTATTATTGGATTTCAATACAACTGCTTGTGTCGGTTCGAGAAAAAGTTTCCGTAGAGGTGCTCGTCGTTCTTTTCGATTTCAATACAACTGCTTGTGTCGGTTCGAGGGCGTCAAATGCTTATACTTGGGGTGCGGCTATTGGATTTCAATACAACTGCTTGTGTCGGTTCGAGTTTCTCGTATTGCTGAGAAGCGAGGTTTGGATAGTATTTCAATACAACTGCTTGTGTCGGTTCGAGATATCGTCATCTCCTAAGCTTATAGTTACTTGCACATTTCAATACAACTGCTTGTGTCGGTTCGAGGATATTATCGAGTAGCTTTAGCTTGTCCGACTACGGATTTCAATACAACTGCTTGTGTCGGTTCGAGGTGCTATTAATATTATTTTTTTCATTGTTTGTCCTTATTTCAATACAACTGCTTGTGTCGGTTCGAGCTTGTATTTTTGCTGAAAAAGCATTGATTCTTCGCTATTTCAATACAACTGCTTGTGTCGGTTCGAGGATAAAAAAAGACTTGAAGAAATTAGAGACAAAACATTTCAATACAACTGCTTGTGTCGGTTCGAGGATGACTTTGATAATAGAAGCTGTGATGGGTGTAAAATTTCAATACAACTGCTTGTGTCGGTTCGAGGATAAAAAAAGACTTGAAGAAATTAGAGACAAAACATTTCAATACAACTGCTTGTGTCGGTTCGAGCTACCAAGCATTTCAAAGCTCTCTATCGTTATAGTAATTTCAATACAACTGCTTGTGTCGGTTCGAGAAAATGATGATGTATTTCTTGACGGGTGGATTCCATATTTCAATACAACTGCTTGTGTCGGTTCGAGCTCCTTCATAATCGCTATATTTCTCATCATCTTCACTATTTCAATACAACTGCTTGTGTCGGTTCGAGCAGTACTTGATATATTTGCTCCGTCTTTGTTATATAATTTCAATACAACTGCTTGTGTCGGTTCGAGTTACTAACCCACCTAGAAAGTGTAAGACTTTATCTATTTCAATACAACTGCTTGTGTCGGTTCGAGACTATTGCTATTATACCATCAATATTATACCGATCTATTTCAATACAACTGCTTGTGTCGGTTCGAGAAACTCATCTGTCGTCAAGTTGGTTGCAAATATCGTATTTCAATACAACTGCTTGTGTCGGTTCGAGTTCTATAAACTCATCAATCCCAAACTCTTTGGCTTATTTCAATACAACTGCTTGTGTCGGTTCGAGCAAGTCGGCAGAACTCAAGTCGGCATAACGCAAGTATTTCAATACAACTGCTTGTGTCGGTTCGAGGCAGGCGACATGGGTGCGCAAATAAGGATAGTATAAATTTCAATACAACTGCTTGTGTCGGTTCGAGCTATCCAAGTCTTAGGCTCAATGGCAATTATGAATAATTTCAATACAACTGCTTGTGTCGGTTCGAGTTACCCCCCGTTATTTTTTAATTATTATACTCATTTATTTCAATACAACTGCTTGTGTCGGTTCGAGGTTGCGCTCCTATTGCTCCTGTTCCAGTCGTAACATAATTTCAATACAACTGCTTGTGTCGGTTCGAGGTTATTCGATAACTTAATAAAATATCGCAATGAAAGATTTCAATACAACTGCTTGTGTCGGTTCGAGTTTCTTAATTCTTTTAGCCACTCAGCTTTTGCTTCATTTCAATACAACTGCTTGTGTCGGTTCGAGTGTTATGCACCCTTGCACAGTCAGGTTCCACAATATTTCAATACAACTGCTTGTGTCGGTTCGAGCAAACCGCCGAAGGTACTGACCCCGTCGGCAACAATTTCAATACAACTGCTTGTGTCGGTTCGAGCGTACTAAGTCTTCCCGTCGTTTTTTTGAGGAACAATTTCAATACAACTGCTTGTGTCGGTTCGAGGATAAAAAAAGACTTGAAGAAATTAGAGACAAAACATTTCAATACAACTGCTTGTGTCGGTTCGAGTGGATAGAACGTTGGGCAGGGCTTAATGGTATTGAATATTTCAATACAACTGCTTGTGTCGGTTCGAGCTGCTAAGTAGGCTATATTAGACCATACCTTAGTAATTTCAATACAACTGCTTGTGTCGGTTCGAGTTTTTCGTCCGTGAAGTACAACCATGTTATACTCTTATTTCAATACAACTGCTTGTGTCGGTTCGAGCCGATTGAAAGCTCTAACCACTCTTTGACTCGCTCGATTTCAATACAACTGCTTGTGTCGGTTCGAGCTAACCCCATTGATAAAGTAACGCTGTTTAAAGTATTTCAATACAACTGCTTGTGTCGGTTCGAGTTTTCGTCCGTGAAGTACAACCATGTTATACTCTTATTTCAATACAACTGCTTGTGTCGGTTCGAGAGGTGAGGATATATCTCCAACTATGACACTACCAGATTTCAATACAACTGCTTGTGTCGGTTCGAGGTTATTCGATAACTTAATAAAATATCGCAATGAAAGATTTCAATACAACTGCTTGTGTCGGTTCGAGTTTCTTAATTCTTTTAGCCACTCAGCTTTTGCTTCATTTCAATACAACTGCTTGTGTCGGTTCGAGCATTAGAAAGATTGCGAAAAGAAGCTGAGAAAACATTTCAATACAACTGCTTGTGTCGGTTCGAGTCGTCTGGAAAATCTTGCAATCTCCAACATTCAAGATTTCAATACAACTGCTTGTGTCGGTTCGAGCATCAATACCCTTCTTTTAGTTTAGTGAAGTATTCAATTTCAATACAACTGCTTGTGTCGGTTCGAGGGCTTGATGATGAATTGCCAAAAAATAGCGAGAGTAATTTCAATACAACTGCTTGTGTCGGTTCGAGCCCACTAGAAAGTCCTACTGATGAAGTTGGTATGTATTTCAATACAACTGCTTGTGTCGGTTCGAGTTTGCTTGTGTAATTAAAACTAAATCAATATCCCAAATTTCAATACAACTGCTTGTGTCGGTTCGAGTTTACGAGTCATTAATTATCATTTATATTTATATTATTTCAATACAACTGCTTGTGTCGGTTCGAGTTTTTAATTCTTCTGATGATATATCTAGTGAAATATTTCAATACAACTGCTTGTGTCGGTTCGAGCTTTACGAGCATCTCCATTGCTAGAGTCATATAGATTTCAATACAACTGCTTGTGTCGGTTCGAGTGTCCTGAGATAGTTGGGCAGTCTTTAGAAGCAAGATTTCAATACAACTGCTTGTGTCGGTTCGAGTTAGTTGTAATATTGCGGCTAGTGCTGGTGGTATAATATTTCAATACAACTGCTTGTGTCGGTTCGAGCCTCTTGTGTGATTGACACCACAAACTTAGTTTCATATTTCAATACAACTGCTTGTGTCGGTTCGAGCTTTTCTATCTTGTTTAGATATTCTACGAATAGTATTTCAATACAACTGCTTGTGTCGGTTCGAGGATACTTAACAAACGTCAGACCAACTTCTCCAGATGATTTCAATACAACTGCTTGTGTCGGTTCGAGTCGTACACTTCGGAATCATAATCAACATCTTCAAGAGTATTTCAATACAACTGCTTGTGTCGGTTCGAGATTTCGTCCTCTTGAGTTTCTTCTTCGGTTTCGACTATTTCAATACAACTGCTTGTGTCGGTTCGAGTCGGCAGCTAAAACACAAGCAGGAGCAGCACAAGCATTTCAATACAACTGCTTGTGTCGGTTCGAGTTTGAAATAGCTTCTGCTGTTTTTAAGATAGTTTCTATTTCAATACAACTGCTTGTGTCGGTTCGAGCAACACTAACTATCGATGATAACGGCGCGGCTTCTGATTTCAATACAACTGCTTGTGTCGGTTCGAGTTAAGTTTCTTCATGCCATGGGAGCTAAGCAATTCGATTTCAATACAACTGCTTGTGTCGGTTCGAGATCGTCTGCTAATTCATCATCACTATTGTCTAACTTATTTCAATACAACTGCTTGTGTCGGTTCGAGTTATTTGTCCTTTATTACGAGTTCGTAGTTTCGCCAATTTCAATACAACTGCTTGTGTCGGTTCGAGTTCTATTTCTCAAAGTCCAACGTTTTATCTTATAAAATTTCAATACAACTGCTTGTGTCGGTTCGAGTACACTCAAAAAGGTTAAGTTTGTTTTCTATCTTTATTTCAATACAACTGCTTGTGTCGGTTCGAGTCACAACAATAAAAGGTTTTGCAGGTGCTATCAATATTTCAATACAACTGCTTGTGTCGGTTCGAGATTTTGGAAATATAGACAACCTTCTTACTTTTGAGTATTTCAATACAACTGCTTGTGTCGGTTCGAGAGGTACCCGAAGAATTGGTATTATAATTGTAATTGTATTTCAATACAACTGCTTGTGTCGGTTCGAGTCAGAATTAGTAAGAGTTTCAAGAGACTTTAAAGGATTTCAATACAACTGCTTGTGTCGGTTCGAGACAACGCAGGAGTTGGATTACTTATAGCAACATTATTTCAATACAACTGCTTGTGTCGGTTCGAGGTTCTCGTTCGTTTAGTGCCTTTTCTACTGCTTCTTATTTCAATACAACTGCTTGTGTCGGTTCGAGATTATAGACCCCGACGGCAAAGGATTAGAAGATCACATTTCAATACAACTGCTTGTGTCGGTTCGAGCTAATGTCCGTTGTTCCTAAAGCAATATATTGCAAATTTCAATACAACTGCTTGTGTCGGTTCGAGGTCCTCAAGACTTTGTGCAGAAGAACGACCAGGAGTATTTCAATACAACTGCTTGTGTCGGTTCGAGCTTTTTTGGTGTATCTTTATTTAAGGAAAGTTGATTAATTTCAATACAACTGCTTGTGTCGGTTCGAGAATAGGAACAATACCAGGTTCATAGACATCAAGAGGATTTCAATACAACTGCTTGTGTCGGTTCGAGTTAAAATTCATCAACTTGTTTATGATGATTTAGAATATTTCAATACAACTGCTTGTGTCGGTTCGAGGCTTAATAAAAGGTTTATTATGATTCAATTGAACATATTTCAATACAACTGCTTGTGTCGGTTCGAGACTTACCCAATCAATAACGTGTACAGACGAATAAAGATTTCAATACAACTGCTTGTGTCGGTTCGAGCGTGATTTGGATGATAATACTATCGCAAAGGTTGCAATTTCAATACAACTGCTTGTGTCGGTTCGAGTGTTTATTCTCGTTCTGCTCGGTTAAATGTTTCTGCATTTCAATACAACTGCTTGTGTCGGTTCGAGAAGCCTATATCTTCTGGTCGTTTTGAGTCTCCGTAATTTCAATACAACTGCTTGTGTCGGTTCGAGAGTTCACAAGCTCGTTCGATGCGTTCTGCTGTAACATTTCAATACAACTGCTTGTGTCGGTTCGAGTTTCTTGTTTATTTATATTCTCGAAACTTATAGCAATTTCAATACAACTGCTTGTGTCGGTTCGAGAGACCAAGAATGTTTATTTTGATAAATCTAAGCTAAATTTCAATACAACTGCTTGTGTCGGTTCGAGATAGCAACAATTTGTGAATCAGTTAACTCTTCTACTATTTCAATACAACTGCTTGTGTCGGTTCGAGACGGAATGAGCAAATCTGCTATAGCAAGAAGACTATTTCAATACAACTGCTTGTGTCGGTTCGAGCCCCCTAATCCAAATAAGTCAAATATCCCACCGTATTTCAATACAACTGCTTGTGTCGGTTCGAGGTATAAAACATATGAAACATACACATTGTCATCTTTATTTCAATACAACTGCTTGTGTCGGTTCGAGCATGCGTAAGTTTACACTGACTTTCATTGTTGCTTATTTCAATACAACTGCTTGTGTCGGTTCGAGGATAACACTTCTCGCAGGTCTTTTTGTATCTTTAACTATTTCAATACAACTGCTTGTGTCGGTTCGAGCAGTGCATGGCTTGTAGAATTAATCGTCGTCAAGAGATTTCAATACAACTGCTTGTGTCGGTTCGAGTTTACCATTAGGCACTTCTGCTCCTATTAAATATAAATTTCAATACAACTGCTTGTGTCGGTTCGAGTTACCTTTTATATATTTTTTATAATAACGATAAGCATTTCAATACAACTGCTTGTGTCGGTTCGAGAATTGACCGTCTTTACGAAAAGAACCGTCCCAAGTGATTTCAATACAACTGCTTGTGTCGGTTCGAGAATTGACCGTCTTTACGAAAAGAACCGTCCCAAGTGATTTCAATACAACTGCTTGTGTCGGTTCGAGTCGCCCATAGGGTTAACAAATTGTGAGGCTTGTATAGATTTCAATACAACTGCTTGTGTCGGTTCGAGGTGCAGAAGTAAAATAGTCTTTACGCCAAGCAACGTATTTCAATACAACTGCTTGTGTCGGTTCGAGCGGTTCCATAATTGGTTTGTTCCTACTCGTTTGTTGATTTCAATACAACTGCTTGTGTCGGTTCGAGACGCTCGTATGCAGAGACCCGAATATTTAGGCGGATTTCAATACAACTGCTTGTGTCGGTTCGAGCTGCGTGAGTAGTCGGAACGATATTACGAGAGACAGATTTCAATACAACTGCTTGTGTCGGTTCGAGAATAAGAGCACTGCTATTCATCTGAAAAGTATCGCCATTTCAATACAACTGCTTGTGTCGGTTCGAGGTTGAGGATGTATACAATACTTATAAAGTTCCGTTATTTCAATACAACTGCTTGTGTCGGTTCGAGCGAATTAAAACAATTAGACTTTGAAGATTTAAAAGAATTTCAATACAACTGCTTGTGTCGGTTCGAGTAAAATAGATTTACAAACATTATTTTTTGAAGCGTTATTTCAATACAACTGCTTGTGTCGGTTCGAGTTTTTCATCACTTTCAAAAATATCTTCTATCTCATCATTTCAATACAACTGCTTGTGTCGGTTCGAGAAGACTTCTTTCGATTTTAAAAATAAAGACAGCAATATTTCAATACAACTGCTTGTGTCGGTTCGAGCATTTTACACCGTCCATTATATAAATTCCTTCGTTAATTTCAATACAACTGCTTGTGTCGGTTCGAGTGTTTTGTTTGTTCAAATAACGTCTTATAATCCTTGATTTCAATACAACTGCTTGTGTCGGTTCGAGTTAGCTTTTATTTTGACGTCTTTTATCTTTAATTCTATTTCAATACAACTGCTTGTGTCGGTTCGAGTTAGCTTTTATTTTGACGTCTTTTATCTTTAATTCTATTTCAATACAACTGCTTGTGTCGGTTCGAGCTTTAATTCTTGTACGCCTTCGCGATTGATATATCTATTTCAATACAACTGCTTGTGTCGGTTCGAGTTACTCATCTCCAAAAATTATTAAAATGTTTCAAAAATTTCAATACAACTGCTTGTGTCGGTTCGAGGGGTTTTTATTTTATTTTAAAATAAGGTTTATATAAATTTCAATACAACTGCTTGTGTCGGTTCGA